>BNJV01002004.1_pt1 | contig 74676 bp, 90 predicted proteins | sample 8540591 | NCBI WGS metagenome assembly BNJV01 (sample SAMD00202457, study PRJDB9452) | human saliva metagenome | host: Homo sapiens
CAAATATTTTCCCTTTAAAAATTTTTCAATTCATCTATAAAATTATTCAACTGGTTATTTTTTTATAAATTATGTTAAAATAGTTTTGATAAATTTAAAATAAAAAAATTAAACTGTAAATGGAGGAAAGTCATTGGATATTTTTAAAAAAATGTAGCAGATGAACTGAATTTTTAACGAGTCACAAGTGGAAAAATACTGTAAAACTTTTTTTGATGAAGGCGCAACAGTACCATTTATTGCACGTTACAGAAAAAGAAGTTACAGGTAATTTGGATGAGGAACAGATTAGAGATGTAATAGAAAAAGTAACTTATTACAGAAATTTGGAAAAGAGAAAAGAAGAAGTTTTGAGAGTTGATTGAAGAGCAAGGGAAAATTGACTGATGAGCTGAAAAAAAGTATCGAAAGTGCAAAGAAATTACAGAAAGTAGAAGATTTGTACCTTCCATATAAGAAAAAGAAGAAGACGAAAGCGGATGTGGCGAAGGAGCAAGGATTGGAGCCTTTATCGACATTTGCGTTATTGCCAAAAACAACAATGGAAGCACTTCAGGAAAGAGGCTGAAAAAAAAGTATTTGAATGAAGAAGTTTTGACACGGTTGAAAGAGGCGATTGAAGGTGTGCATTTGATAATTGCACAGGACATTTCAGAAAGATGTGAAAAATTAGAGAATTTTTGAGAGAAAAGATTTCAAAATTTGGAATTTTTGACTTCAAAAAGTTGTTGAGAAAAACAAAGAAAAATGATGAAAAATGGAGTTTATCAAGACTATTACGAATATTCAGAACCCTATTTCAAAAATCAGCATCGAACAGGATTTTTAGCGATTAACAGAGGAGAAAAAGAGAAAAATCTTGAAAAGTAGATATTGAGATTGATGATAAAAACTGAGAATTTTTGTAATGGATTTCATTTTTGAAAACTTTGTTTGAGAACAAAAAAATTTAGTGGAATTTTTATGAAAGAAAGTTATCAAAAGATTCGCTAGATAGATTGGCTTATCCATCGATTAAAGAAATGAAGTGAGAAACATATACTGGAAAAAAAGCTGAAGAAGAAGCGATTAATATTTTTTTCTGAAAAATCTTGAAAAAAATTGTTATTACAGCCACCATTAAGTAAAAAAACATTGATGGGCCTTGATCCTGGTTATAGAACAGGTTGCAAACTGGTAATTATTAATAAAGATGGTTTTTATGAAACAAACGATGTGCTTTTCCTGGTTGAAGGAGTGCATAATCCAAAACAGCTTGAAACAGCAAAGAAAAAAATATTAGATTACATAAAAAAATATGATGTTGATATTATTGCAATTGGGAATGGAACGGCTTCTCGTGAAACTGAAAGTTTTGTGGCAAATGTCATAAAAGAGGCGTCAAAACCTGTGTCATACTTGATTGTAAGTGAAGCAGGAGCTTCAGTTTATTCAGCTTCAAAAATTGCGATTGAGGAGTTTCCTGATTTGGATGTAACGGCGAGAGGAGCGATTTCGATTGCTAGAAGAATTCAAGATCCGATGGCTGAACTTGTAAAAATTGATCCAAAATCAATTGGAGTTGGAATGTATCAGCACGATGTAAATCAGAAAAAATTGAATGAAACATTGGAACAAACGATTGAGCATGTTGTAAATAATGTTGGAGTCAATATTAATACGGCTTCTTGGGCATTACTTAGTTTTGTGTCTGGGATTAAGAAAAATGTAGCAAAAAATCTTGTAGATTACAGACATGAAAATGGAGATTTTAAGGATAGAAAAGAATTGAAAAAGGTAAAAGGGCTTGGAACGAAGGCGTTTGAACAAATGGCAGGATTCGTTGTGGTGCCTAATAGTAAAAATCCTTTGGATAATACGATAATCCATCCAGAATCGTATCATATCGCTGAAACTATTTTGAAGGAAGCAAATTGTAAAGGTTGACGATTTAAAATCTGATTTGGATGAAGTTAGACAGAAATTGAAAACAGTGGATTTGGACAAAATTATAAAAGAAAATGATTTTGGACCACAAACTGCAAAAGATGTTTACGAAGCGTTGTTAAAAGATAGAAGAGACCCAAGAGATGAGTTTGAAAAACCATTATTGAGATCGGATATTTTAAATATGGATGATTTGCAAGAAGGAATGGTTTTGGAAGGAACAGTTAGAAATGTCGCTAAATTTGGGGCTTTTGTGGATATAGGACTAAAAGGGGATGCACTGCTTCATATTTCTGAAATTTCTGACAAATTTGTTAAAGATGCAACAAAAGAGTTATCTGTGGGGCAAATTATTAAAGTTAAAATATTGTCGCTGGATAAAGAGCGTGGAAGAGTGGGACTTACGAGAAAAAGGATTATAAAAAAATTTAAAAAAATATTAAAAAAAGTGCAGATATTATAAAAATAAAAAAATTTTTAAAAAAATATTTGTACTTTTTTTGAAAAAAATTTGATAATATATAAGTGAGAAATTTGGGTTATTAAAAAAAGTTATAAATATTATTTTTAAATTATAAACTTCTAATTTCTTTGCAATAGAAATGTTTAGAAACTTATGATTTTATTTATATCAAGTAGACAAGTCTCTTTGTCAAATGATCATAGTAAAATAGTTTATGTAGTTGTCAAGCAAGTCTAAAAAAATATAACCTAAAAAAATTTAAAGAATTTTTTTAAAAACCAAATTAATTTTTAAAAAAAGTAAAATATTTTTATGTATTTTTAAAATTTTAAAAGAAATTTTTTTCTTTTTAAAAACTTTTTTAAAAAAAAATATAAAGAGAAGGAAGGTTCGGAAATGGGATTATTTTTAATCGGATTAGTGCCAATAGTTGTATTTTTGATACTATTAACTTTTTTGAAAAAATCAGCTATGTTTAGTGCGTATGCCAGTTTAATAGTGGCAATTATTTTAAACTTTATTGTTCCTGGATGGCAAAATGCCAGTTCAAGGGGTTATCGCTTCAATTATTGAAGGATTTGCAACAGCGTGGATGCCTATCGGTTTTGTAGTATTTGCTGCATTGTTTGCTTATGATTTATCAGTAAAAACTGGTAAAATTGAAACAATCAAATCAATGTTAGGAAGCATTTCAACAGATAAAAGAGCTCAAGCATTGATATTAGCTTGGGGATTTGGTGGATTTATAGAAGGTATTGCAGGATATGGGACAGCAGTTGCGATTCCAGCAGCAATCATGGTTTCATTAGGATTCACTCCACTAAGTGCAGCTTTAATTTGTCTTATTGCAAACTCAACACCAACAGCGTTTGGAACAGTTGGACTACCAGTTACAACAATGATTTCAAACTTTAAATTGAATGCTAGGAGAAACAGCATTTTACACATCATTATTATTATTAGTTATTGACATGTATTATACCATTTATCTTGGTAATAATGGCTAATAAAGAAATTGATGGTGGAAAAAACGCAGCATTTGGAAGAGGGATTTTACCTGTAGTTATTGCTTCAATCATCGGTTACTTAACACAACCATTTATCGCAAAAGCAATGGGTGCTGAATTGCCAACAATTTTATCAAGTTTATTTGCAATGATTTTAATGATAGTTGCTACTAAAATCTTTATTAAAGAAGATGAAAGTGCAAAATCTAATAAAGGTCAAGCTTCTATTACTGGAAAAGATGCATTTATGGCTTGGATTCCATATATTTTAATGATAATCTTAATTATTGGAACAAGTCCAGTTGTAGAAGCTGTTCATAAAGCTTTAGAACCAACAACTACACATTTCAATTTTGCTTTGGGGCATGAAGCTACATGGTTTAAGGATAAAGGAGATCCAAGCGTAATATTCAAATGGATTTTAGCGCCAGCTGCACCATTATTTGTTGCAACTGTTATAGCAGGATTCATTCAAGGTGTAAAACCAAAAGTTATGGCTGAAACATTAAAAGAAACAATTTTAAGTAAATTACCTTCAGTTGTGGTAATTATGGGGAATTGTGGCATTATCAGTAGTAATGAAACATAGTGGAATGATTGAAAGTATAGCAAAAGGATTTGCTGCAACAGGTAAATTCTTCCCAGTAATTTCGCCGTTCTTAGGAACTATCGGTACATTTGTAACAGGAAGTGACTTGGCATCTAACTTGTTATTCGGTGGAGTTCAAGTAAATATAGCAGGATCAAACGAAGCGTTGAAAGCATTGTATATTGCCGCTGGTACAGGTGGAGCGACAGGAGGAAAAATGATTTCTCCGCAAAATATTGCAATTGCCGCTTCAACAGTTGGATTAATGGGTAAAGAAGGAGATATGCTTAAATTCACTGTTAAATATTCAATAGCTTATGCAGCTATTTTAGGTATTTTAACATTTATTGGAGCAGGAATGCTTCATTAAAAGTTTAAGACTAAAAAAATTATGAAGTTTTTAAAAAAATAAATGCAATAAATAGTTAATAAAAAGGAGAATACTGAAGTTATGAAAATTTTAGTATCTCCTTATTTATTTAAAAAAATTAAATTTTGCTGCCAAATAAAAATATTATTTTATTTTTTAAGCGGGATTTAGTGAGAGTTATTTAAAAATGTATAAAATTGTGATATAATAAAAGACATAAAAACAGTAAAAAAAATAATTTTAAATAAAAGTAGGAGGAAGTAATGTCAGAAAACAACAATCCAGAAAAAGTGGATTATGCAAAAACGCTTAATTTGCCAAAGACAAGTTTTAAAATGAAAGCTAATTTGGCACAAAAAGAACCTTTGACATTAAGGGACTGGAAAAAAGCTGAAATTTATGAAAAATCATTGAAAGAAGGAGCACCATTTTTTGTATTGCATGATGGACCGCCTTATGCGAATGGAGATATTCACATTGGACATGCGTTAAATAAAATATTGAAGGATATTATCTTAAAATATAAGAGATTAAGAGGTTATAATGCACCGTATATTCCAGGATGGGATACTCACGGACTTCCTATTGAGTGGAAAATAATGGAAGAACTTGGGGAAAAAGCAAAAAATATGACTCCACTGCAAATTAGACAAGAATGTAAAAAATATGCATTAAAATGGGTGGAAAAACAAAAAGAAGGATTTAAAAGACTTGGAATTTTAGGAAACTGGGATAATCCTTATATCACTTTAAGACCTGAATATGAAGCAGAACAATTAAAAGTATTTAAAGAAATTTATGAAAATGGATATATTTATAAAGGGTTAAAACCAGTATACTGGTCGCCAACTACTGAAACTGCACTTGCAGAAGCAGAAATTGAGTATAAAGATGTAACTTCTCATTCAATTTATGTAAAATTTGAAGGGGAAAAAGATTTGACTGATAAATTAGGTGTAGATGAAGCAAGTATTTTAATTTGGACAACAACACCTTGGACATTGCCAGCAAACTTGGGAGTATTCTTACATCCTGAATTTGATTATGGATTGTATAAAACTGAAAAAGGTAATCTTGTAGTTGCAAAAGACTTGGCTGAAGATGTATTTAAAACATTGGACTTGTCGTATGAATTATTAAAAGAATTTAAAGGGACAGAATTGGAATACACTCATTATCAACATCCGTTCTTAGATAGAAAAGGATTAGTAATGAATGCTGATTATGTAACAATAGATGCAGGTACGGGAGCAGTTCATACAGCACCTGGACATGGGGCAGATGACTATAATTATTCATTGAAATATAACATTGGAATTTTGTCGCCAGTAGATGATAGAGGGCATATGACTAAAGAAGCTGGAAAATATGAAGGAATGTTTCTATGCAAAAGCAAGTAAAGCGATTGTTGAAGACTTGACTGAAAGCGGACATATGTTGTATCACACAACTTTCGTTCACTCGTATCCACATGATTGGAGAAGTAAAAAACCAGTTATTTTCAGAGCGACTGAACAATGGTTTCATTAGCATTGATGAAAGCGATATTAGGGAAAATGCATTAAAGGCATTGGAAAATGTTGAATTTGTGCCATCTTGGGGTAAAAATAGAATCGGTTCAATGTTAGAAACTCGTCCTGACTGGACTATTTCAAGACAAAGAGTCTGGGGAGTGCCAATACCATTATTTTACAATAGAGCGACTGATGAAGTTATTTATGAGCCAGAAATTATGGATAGAATAATTGAATTGGTTAAAAAAGAAGGAACTGATATTTGGTGGAAATATGAAGCCAAAGAAATTATTGGGGATGAACTTTTAGAAAAATATAACTTTAAAAGATGTGGATATTAGAAAAGAAAGAAGTATAATGGATGTCTGGTTTGATTCTGGAGTTTCGCATAGAAGTGTGCTAGTACCAAGAAACTTGCCAAGACCAGCAGATTTATATCTTGAAGGAAGTGACCAGCACAGAGGTTGGTTCCAATCTTCACTATTGACATCAATTGCAAGTACAAAAGATGCACCTTACAAGAGAATATTAACTCACGGATTTACAATGGACGGACAAGGTAGAAAAATGTCTAAATCACTTGGAAATACAATACTTCCAAAAGATATTACAGAAAAATACGGAGCAGATATTTTAAGACTTTGGGTATCTTCAGTAGATTACAGAGAAGATGTGAGAATTTCTGAAAACATTTTACAGCAAATGTCAGATGCCTACAGAAGAATTAGAAATACAGCGAGATTCTTGATGGGTAACTTAAATAACTTTGACTATGCAAATGATAAAGTTGACTATAAAGATATGTTTGAAATTGACAAATGGGCAATGCACAAACTGGAAGAATTAAAAGAAAAAACAACTGAATATTATGATAAATACGAATTTTACAGTTTATTCCAAGAAATTACATATTTCTGCTCAATGGAAATGTCTTCGTTCTATCTTGACATCGTAAAAGACAGACTTTACTGTGAAGGTACAACTTCAATCGAAAGAAGAAGTGCTCAAACTGTGCTGACAGAAGTTCTAAAAGTGTTAGTAAGAATTATTTCACCAGTATTGTCGTTTACTGCTGATGAAATTTGGGAAAGAATTCCAGAAGCGTTAAAAGAAGAAGAAAGTGTGCATTTATCAAAATGGATTGAAGCAAATCCTGAATACTTAAATGAAGAATTGGCTAAAAAATGGGATAAAATCGCTCGTTTAAGAAGAGAAGTAAATAAAAAACTGGAAGCAGAAAGACAGACTGGATTAATAGGGCACTCTCTTGATGCAAGAGTTCTTTTAAACATTGCCAATGATGAATATTCATTTATAAAAGATTATACAGAAAATGAAGTTTCTGATTTATTTATCGTATCTCAAGTTAAATTTGTAAATGATAATTTAGCAGAAAGTGAAATCGAAGGAATAAGTATAAGTGTGGAAAAAGCGTCTGGAGAAAAATGTGAAAGATGCTGGAAGTATGATGAAGAAGTTGGGCACGATCACAATCATTCAGATGTTTGTCCGAGATGTGCAAGCGTTCTGGAAAAAATGTAATATAAATTTATTTTGTAAAATTGGACTAAATATATCTAAATAAATAACTTATTTAGTCCGATTTTTACAAATATGTGTCAATAAAAATGTGAGGAGAAAAGAATGCCTTATATAATTATTATTTTGGTTTTAGCTGCATTAGATCAAATTACAAAGCAGTTAATGTACAATGTAGCAGGTGGAATGCAAGGTTTTTCAATACCATTAATAAAAAGATTTTTTCATTTGACTTATGTTGAAAATCACGGTGGAGTTTTTGGACTTTTGCAGGGTAAAATCAACCTTTTTACGATAGCAAGTACGGTTCTGATTATATATGTAATCGCTATGGAATACAAGAATTTTAAAAATTATAGCAAATGGACTAAAATAGGAGTGGCAGTAATTGCCGCTGGAGCTTTGGGAAATATGATTGATAGAATTTTTCGGGGATATGTAATTGATATGATTGATTTTCGGGGAATTTGGGTTTTTGTATTCAATGTGGCGGATATGTATGTGCATATTGGAATTTATATTATTATAATTGATTATTTGGTGAGAAAATATTTGAAAAAAAATAGGTGATAATATATGTTTGGAGCAGTATATTTGGCAATGATGCTATTTCGGGTTTTAGTTGTGATTATTGCTGTTATGGCTATTATTATTTCGGTTTCTAAAAATAAGTTAAGAACAATATTTGGAATAGATATTGCGATATTGATTTTTACAGTTTTGTTTTTTTCTTTGTGTGGTTTCCAGTTAAGGAAAAATACAGTTTTGAATTTAAAAAACGGATATTCAGTGAGTACAGAGTATAACGAAGCGATTCCAGAAGTGAACTATTATTTGTCAAATATAGGATATTTGGGGAAATTAGGAAAAATAAAAGGTAGCTGGGTAGGATATGTGTACAATGCCAACGAAGCGATTGCTGAAGTTTTTTTATGTAAATGCAGATTTTGACTTAATGGAAGATGAAAAAAACAAACAGGAAGAAATGAAGGAAATTGATAAAAAAAATCAGGATATTTTATTATTAATTCAAAAGAACAGACACTGCATTTAACAGAAGAACAAGTAAAAAGAAAAAAACTGAAAATAAAAAAAGTTAATCTGAAAAAAATCCAAAAAAATTATAAGAAAATATGGAGAAAAGAAAGAATTATCAACTTTCTATAAAATAGCAGAGGATTATTTTTTTGCCAAAGAAAATAGGTGCTACAGCATTTAATGTTATCAAATACGTTATTATTTCACTGCTGATTTTAGTAGCAGTGTATTTAAAAAAACGTTTGAATAAGAAAAAATAGTAAAATATAGAGAAAGGATAGAGATAAATGACTTTTCAGGAAATTATATTAACTCTTCAAAAATTTTGGGGAGATAAAGGATGTATAATATCAAATCCGTATGATATTGAAACAGGTGCAGGAACATTTAATCCAGATACTTTTTTAATGTCATTAGGGCCTGAACCTTGGAATGTTGCCTATGTTGAGCCATCACGTCGTCCAAAAGATGGAAGATATGGTGAAAACCCTAACAGAGTGTACCAACATCATCAATTTCAGGTAATTATGAAACCATCACCAGAAAATATTCAAGAACTTTATTTAGAAAGTTTGGTTGCACTAGGAATTGATCCGAAAGGAGCACGATATAAGATTTGTAGAGGATAACTGGGAAAGCCCTACACTTGGAGCGTGGGGATTAGGATGGGAAGTTTGGCTAGATGGAATGGAAATTACGCAGTTCACGTATTTTCCAGCAAGTTGGAGGACTGGAAGTGGAAATCGTTCCATCAGAAATAACTTACGGACTTGAAAGAATTGCACTTTATTTACAAAATAAAGATGATGTAAAAGATTTAGAGTGGACAAAAGGTGTAAAATACGGAGAAAGAAGATTCCAGTTTGAGTATGAATTGTCAAAATACAGCTTTGAAGTAGCAGACGTTCCAATGCACTTTCCAACTTTTTGATATGTACGAAAAGGAATCTAAAAATTGTCTAAACAACGATTTAGTATTCCCGGCTTATGAATATGTTCTAAAATGCTCACATACATTTAATAACCTTGATGCAAGAGGGGCAATTAGTACAACAGAAAGAATGTCTTATATTTTAAGAATTAGAGATTTGGCTAAGGGATGTGCAGAAAAATTTGTAGAAGCTAGGGAAAGATTGGGATTCCCATTGCTGAATAAAAATAAATAGACATAAAAGAGGGGGATTCTTCTTTTGAAAGGAGGGCTGTTGAATGAAATTGTCGATAAGAAATGTTGGGAAACTGAAGGAAGCTGATGTTGAGATAAATGGGATAACTGTTATTACTGGTGAAAATGATACTGGGAAAAGTACGGTTGGGAAAGTTTTGTGGAGTGTTTTTAATAGTTTCTATGAAAGTATGAAACAAATATGAAACAGATAAAGAAATTTCAAGTATTTTTGGAAGAATTGAGAAGAGTATCTTCAATACAAGATATTAGGAATAATCTTGTACATTCATCAATTAGTAGAATATGATTTAGATTTGAATGATTTTTTTAAAAACATATAGAAAAAAATTAGAAGTATTGAATGATGTAAGAGGTTTTAGATGATGAATCAAAAAGATGAATTAAAAGATGAATTAAAAAGATACTTTAGAAAATAAAATATAAAAAAAGAATTAATTTATCCGATGATGAGATTATGAAAAAGATTACTCAAATTAATTTTAATAAAGAAATATAAATAGTCAGATTAATGAAATTTTTGAAAATATAGTATTAGAAGATAGGGAAATATAGATTTTAAATTTATAATATTGAAGAAGAGTATAAATGTTGCAGGATAATTTCTGAGAATGATGAAAGATGAGATATTGATAGATTTTTGATTTGTTAACAGAAGCATGTAATGCTATTAGACAATCCATTTTATAATTGATGACTAGTAGAAAAATATTATTCTTTGAACAAAAAAAAATATTTCAATCATTGACAACATTTAGTAATTCTAAAACTTTATCTACAATGTTAGAAATGATAAAAAGTACAGTAAAAAAACAGATAGTATGTAAATGAAGAAAAAAATTATTTAAAAATTTATAGAAAAAGTTGAAATAAAATTATTGCAAGTGGTAAAAATATCATAAAAAGATTAGATGTTTATTATAGAAAGATAGCGACAAGGAAATAAATGCTAAAAAAATTTATCAACAGGGACTTTAAGGTACTTTTCAATTATAAAAATTAGTTATTGCAAAATGGAATCAATTTGAAGAAAATGGAACAATAATTCTTGATGAACCAGAAATTCATTTACATCCAGAATGGCAACTAAAAATTTGCTGAATTGATAGTTTTATTGCAAAAAGAGTTTTAGAATGCATATTTTATTGACAACACATAGTCCGTATTTTTGTAAATGCAATTGAAGTTTTTTTCTGAAACGACATAAAATTGATGATAAATGTAAATATTATGTGGCTGAAAATGAAAGGAAATAGTGGTATTATAAAAGATATTACAGGAAATACGAAAGATAATTTTATAGAAAAATTAGCAAGACCGATTCAAGATTTAGAAAAATATTAGATATAGCAGTGATTTAGATGAGTAAAAAGATTAATTTGAAAAATATAATACTTCTACATTGAAAGCAAACTTCAAAAAGATGATAACAATGAAGAATATATGACAGAAAGTCAAAATTAAAGTAATTAAATTTTGATAGTGTATCGAGAAAGATACAGTACAAATAGTAAGATTAATAAAGTTTGAGTCATTCAGCTAAAAGACAAATGATGTTTTTTATTTTTAGATGTTGAGAATAGAAGATATACTTTTTATTGAATTTAAAAAAATGGGAAATTACTTGAGTAAAGTCTAATAGAAATTGATATAAAAAAAAATTACAGGATATAGAGTTAAAAGATTCTTAATAGTATGTTTGTTTTAGCAGAAATTGACAGGAAAAATCTTTAAATACTTTAAAAGAAATTACAAATTATATTTTTAGTTTACAATGAAAGAAAAAAATTCACCAAATGATAAAGAATTTCATTTCAGAGATTGGGAAATTATTTTAGTAAATCATGGAAGTAGTTTATCAGTTGAGAAAAATAAGAAATCTGTAAAGATGAAATCATTTGTTTTGGACTTGAAAAATTTAAAAAGATTATTGTTTTAAAAAAATGTACACACTTACTCAAAAAGAGGAATTTGAGGAAAAAAATTTGTAAGAAAATATGAGAAATAAATAAAAAAATAGAAAAAAAGATGAAATAGAGTACTCGAAAAGGAGTGAAAAAAATTGAATTTTTCTTTTTGAAATAGGATTGGAAGAATTGCCTGCACAATATGTGGATAAGGCGGAAAAGGATCTGAAAAAAATAATAGAAAATGAATTAAAATCTGAAAGAATCAAGTTTTCAGAAATTGAATCGTTTAGTACGCCTAGAAGGGTTACAGCGATTATAAAGGATTTGGCTGAAAAACAGGATGACTTTGGATAAGAAAAGTGTAGGGCCTTCAGTTGAGATTGCTTATAAGGATGGACAACTTACGAAAGCTGGAGAAGGATTTGTGAGATCTCAGGGTGCTACGGCTGATGATATAAAGATTATTGAAAATGAAAAAGGGAAGTATATTTCGATTGAAAAGTTTATTGCAGGGAAGGATACTAGGGAGATTTTACCTGAAATATTGAAAAATGCGATAAAGAAAATAGAGTTTGAAAAATCTATGAAATGGGCGGATAGAACATTTAGATTTGTAAGACCGATTAAATGGTTTGTGACTTTATTTGATAATGGGGAAATTTTTGCCTTTTTGAGTTTGAAGGGCTAAAAGGTGGGAATAAGACTCGTGGAATGAGATATTTTGCTTCTCAGGACATTGAGATTAATAATCCGCTTGATTATGAAAAGATATTGCTTGAAAATTTTGTTATTGTAAATGGTGAAAAAAAGAAGAGAAGAAATTTTGAAAAGCATAAAAGAAAATGGTGAAAAGGATGGAGATACTGCGATAATCAATAAATATTTATTGGATGAAGTGGTTAATGTGGTAGAATATCCTTATGCAATAAAGGGTGAATTTAACAAGGATTATTTGCAGCTTCCTGAAGATATTATAACAATTACATTGGAAACTCACCAAAGATATTTTCCAGTAAAAGATAAGAACGGGAAATTGTCAAATAAATTTATTGTTATAAGAAATGCGCCTGAATATTCAGAAACTGTTAAAAAAGGGAATGAAAAGGTTGTAGAGCCAAGACTTGCCGATGCGAAATTTTTCTTTGATGAAGATTTAAAAGGTAAATTTGCAGATAATGTGGAAAAACTGAAGGAAGTTACTTTCCAAAAGGATATGGGAACAATTTTTGAAAAAGTTAAAAGAAGTGAAAAAATTGCTGAATATCTGATTTCAGAGTTAAACTTGACTGATAAGAAGGAAAATATCATAAGAACTGTAGATTTGGCAAAAGCAGATCTTGTTTCAAATGTAATTGGAGAAAAGGAATTTACTAAGTTACAAGGATTTATGGGTTCCGTTTATGCTCAAAAGCAAGGTGAGGATAAAGATGTAGCACTTGGAATTTTTGAACATTATTTGCCACGTTATCAAGGGGATAAATTGCCTACGACTGTGGAAGGTGCAATTGCTGGAATTGCTGACAAGATGGATACAATAATTGGATGTTTTGCAGTTGGATTAAAACCTACAAGTTCTAAAGATCCTTACGCTTTGAGACGTGCTACACAAGGAATTATTCAAGTTATGTTAAATTCAAGACTATCTTTTGATTATAAGGAATTAATTGAAAAGGCTTATGAAATTTTCTCGGCAGATAAAAAAGTATTGGAAAAGAATGTCGTGAAGGATGTAACAGAATTTTTTTCAAACAAAGAATAATTAATGTGCTTTCTGAAAAAAATACAAGAAAAGAACTTATAAATTATGAAATAAATCTTGAAAACAATGTTGTAGAATTGGATAAGAAATTATCTGAACTTCTAAAAATTATCACAAACTGAAAATTTTTGAGATTTTAATAAATCTTTTAAAACGTGTAAAAAAATATTGTTAAAGATGAAAAAAATGTAAATCTAAATATTGACAGCGCATTATTTGAATCAGATGAAGAAAAAGCATTATACAATTTTTGCAAATCAGTTGGAAAGTATTGAAAATGCAGATTTTTTTCAAGTTATATTGAAACATTATTAAATAATGCCGATACAATTAATCAATTTTTTTGATAATGTAATTATTAATGCTGATGATGAAAAAAATTAAGAAATAATCGTATTGCATTATTGAAAAAAACTGGAAAAATTCTATTGATAAAATGATAAACATATAACTTAAATTTTTGGCAATTTACACAGAAATAACACTTTGAAATCAAACTAAAAAAAGTAATAGTTATTCTGATTAAATCTAAAGTTTAATCTAATTTTTATACAGTTTGAATTAATTATTTGGCTAATATAATAGTTTATAGGAAAATAAAAAAATGAAATTTTTAAAGTGACTAATAAGTCAATAAAATTAGGTTATTTTATAGGAAATAGTAGTAAACATAATACTTAAAATGGAATATTGGTTAATTTTTTTATTGACTTTTTGTTAAAAAAAGTGATATTATAACTTGTAAACGGAAAGTTTTAACTATAATAATAAATTAATTAGTAAAAACATTGATTTTTTTCTCTTAAAAATATTGTATAATCTAAAAAGAGGATTAGGAGAAAGAAGTACTAATTTAAAAAAAGTTAGAGTAAAAAAATAAAATTCGGGAGGAATTAAAATGAAAAAATTAGTTATTTTAGGAACAGCTTTATTGGCTTTAAATGCTGTAGCATCTGAAGTACAAGTTAAAAGTGGATATGATTTCTACAGAAAATTTAAAGCAGGTTCAAGTGATCTTAGTGATGATTATGAACTTAAACATGGACCAACACTTGGTTTAGAATATATTGTTGATAACCAAGGTGAATTTGAATGGGGATTAGGAGCAGAATATAAATTATCATCTCACTCTGGGAAAATTAATTAGAAAAGATGACAAAGCTAAATTAATGAGAAGTGTTCCAGTTTATGCATTAGGTAAATTCAACTTAATCACAACAAACAATGGAAATGATGCTTTATACGTATTAGGAAGAGCAGGATATAACTTCGCTCACGGAACTAAAAATTTAGCAGATGCTAAAGTTAAAGGTGGATTATATACTGCAGCAGGAATTGGTACTGAATTTGGACCAGTTTCATTAGAAGCTATTTATGAAAGATCAGGTGTTAAAGTTAAAGGATTTGAAAATTCAGCAGGAAGTTCTGTTGAAAGAACAAGAAACTACAATGATTCAGTAGGAGTTAGAGTAGGATATAGATTTGGACAATTGAAAAATGACAGATCACCTAAAATCATAACTCAAACAGTTGAAGTGCCTGTACCAACTCCAGTACCTACACCAGCACCAGAACCAGCACCAATTGTTAAACCAAATACTGCTGTGTTACCATTTAGTTGTGAAACTGATACAAAAAAATGTGTAATCAGAGGATTTAAAGTAGATGGTAGAGTACCTAACGAAGGTGAAGCTGCTGACTTGAGAACTATCGCAGGTGTAATTAACCAATTTGCTGATGGTGGATCAATTGATTTCGTTGGACATACAGATTCAACTGGATCAGCTGCTTATAACCAAAAATTATCAGTAGCAAGAGCACAAAACGTAGCTAGATTATTAAGAGACTACGGATTGAAAAATTCTATTTCTTACGGAACAATCACTGGTCAAGGAGAAAGCAATCCAGCTGACACTAATGACACAGTTGAAGGAAGATACAATAACAGAAGAGTTGAATTATTCTTCCAAAACGTTGACTTCACTAACGTAAAATTTATTAATCAATAATCTTTAAAATAAAAGGTTTAAAATATAAATTTTTGGAGAGGCATTTAATTATGTCTCTCTTTTTTACTATACAAAAAGAATTACTAATACTATGTCTTTTTATAGTAAAACTGTCTTAAAACTAAACTAATACTAAACCCCATTTGAATAACGAATATGTTTGTAAAATCTTTTTAGCAGATTAAACCTGATATTTATTTTTCAAATAATTAAAATAAATATTCGCTTTTTTTAAACGGGGAATAGTATAAATATAAATTTCTGCAAAAAGAGTCAAATTAAAAATATAGTTTCCATTTTTTTAAACGAAGTTTAGTAGAAATAGACTTAATATTTAATTTTTTTATTTTTTTACAGAAAAAAATTAGATAAATATTGATTTTTAATCTAATAAATGATATTATTTAAATAGGTTTTAAGAGTTGCGAATATATTTTGAGGTGGTGTTATGGATTTATCAAAAATTAAGCTGGTTGTAATAATTCAATGTGAAATTGCAAAAAGACGTTGCAGCGGATATCATTGCAGCCAGTCATTTTACGAGAGAAGTGGTGGATTTTCAAAATATCCTATGGAGCAGGATATGAGAGTTTTGATGTTTCAATGTGGAGGATGTAATGGGAAAGGAGTTAATTCTCTTTTATCAAATGTGAATAAATGCCTGAAAAAGGAAGGGAAGATTACGCCAGAAGAAGTGGCTATACACTTTGCTTCTTGTGTTACGCTTGATAATCATCATTCTTCCAGATGCATGTTTTTAAATTATATGAAACAGCAAGTTTCTAAAACTCCATTTAAGGATTCAATTATTTTGGAAGACACCTGGCATTCTAAAACTGCTACTAGAAGACGTGCAGAAGGGATTTACAAAACAAATAAAAACTAGGAAATATCAGGAAAGGAAAGCTATGAAGGAAATTATTGTAGAAATAAAAAACGATCAGGGAGTCCATGCACGGCCATCGGGGCAGATTGTGAATATTGCCAAAAAGTATGATGTGGCTTTGGAAATAGAAAAAGTTTTTGAAAATGAACAGGCAGAAAATAACAAAGAAGAAAATGAAAAAATTGATGGAAAAAATGTATTTGGAGTTATGATGCTTGGAGCTGGAAAGGGAGAAAAATTGAGACTTAGGGCAATTTCAGAAAATGGAGGGAATCCAGAAGAAGAGATTAAATTGCTGGAAGAGTTAAGACAATTGATAGAAATTAATAAATTTTTTGAATAAATATAAAGAAGGGAGAAGAACTGGCTAATTTTAGGCAGTTCTGAAGTACAAAATGAGCGAAAAAGAATTTGAGACATTATTGGAGGATTATTTACCTGAGGAAAAAAAATCGGGAGATGTAGTTGAAGGAATTATTACAAGAAAAGAATTGGACTATGGATTTCTTGATTTGAATGCAAAAAAAGAAGGAAGAATTTATGCTAGTGAAGTTAAAGACTTTGAAATTGGAGATAAAATTGAAGTGAAAGTTTTGAGGGAAGATGAGGATAACATCATTGTTTCAAAATTTGTGCTAGATAGAGCTAAGGAATTGGCATCATTTAATGTTGATGATATTGTGACTGGAGAAATTGTTAAGAAAATCAAAGGGGGATATACTGTAAGAATTGGGAAAAATGAGGCATTTTTACCATTTTCTCTGGCTAGATTTGAGAAAGATAAGGATTATACAGGGACAAAAGATTTAAATTTATTATAAAAAGAAAAAAACAGAAGCAATATAACTATTTCAAGAATTGACTTGATAAAAATCGAAGAGGAAAAATATTTTGAAAGTGTTAATGTTGGAGATGTAGTTACAGGAAAAGTTAAGGAAATATTTGATTTTGGAATTATATTGGATTTAGGGGCTGCAAGCGGATTTGTTCATATTTCTGAAGTTTCTTGGGATCAAGTGGATAATTTGCATGAAAGATATAAAATTGGAGATGAAGTAACTGCTAAAATTATTGAAAAGGATGTTGAAAAAAATAGATTAAAGTTAAGCATAAAGCAGTTATCAGAAGATCCTTGGGTTGCATTTGAAAATAGCCATAATGTTGGAGATGTGGTTGAGGCTGTTGTTAAAGATGTTCTTGATTTTGGGATAGTTGTAACTGTTGATGGGAATTCTGGATTTGTACATGTTTCAGAGCTTGCTTGGCACAATGGATCTAAAGAATTGAAAAATTATAAAGCGGGAGATAAATTTTCTGCAAAAATTATTCAAATTGAAAATGAAAAGAAAAATGTTAAATTAAGCGTAAAGCAGCTTTCAGAAAATCCTTGGGATACAGTAGAGGAAAAATATCATATAGGAGATATTATTGAAAAACCAATAACAGAAGTATTTGATTTTGGGTTATTAATCTCGCTTGAAAAGGATATTGACGGACTTTTACATGTTTCTGACTTGTCATATAAGAGAGAATCTAATTTGACTTCAAAAATATAAGGCTGGAGATTTGATTAAATTTAAAAATAGTTGACTTTAATGATGAAAAAAATAGAGTTACTTTAAGTGCAAAAAGCATTACTTGATGATAAATGGGATGTTCTTGAAGAAACTTATGACTTTGATAAATCATATAAGGGAAAAGTTATGAATGTTCAAGATTATGGAATTTTTGTTGAACTTGAAAAGGGAATAGAAGTGTTTATCCATAAAAATGAATTTTCTTGGGATAAAAGAGAACATAAGGAATACAAAGTTGGCGATGAAGTTGAATTTAAAGTGATCGTAATTGACAAAATTGAGAAAAAAATTATCTGGAAGTATTAAGCAATTGGAAAAATCGCCTTGGAAGGAAGTTACTGAAAAATATAAAAAGGGAAATATTGTAAATACTGAAATTGTGGAAATTCAGGAGAATTTTGCGCTTGTTAAATTAACAGACAGATTTAATGGAATTGTACCAAAAAGAGAATTGACAGAGGACTTTTTGAAGGATATTTCTGAAAAATTCTCAGTTGGAGATAAAGTTGAGGCTGTTATTACAGATATAAATGAAAAAGAGAAAATCTATTGCATTATCTTTGAAAAAAAGTTCAAGAAATGGAAGAAAAGAAAGAAATGGATGAGCTTATGAAAGTTTATGGAGTTTAATTTTGCCAAACTTAACAATAACTGAAAAAAATACTATTTGCAAGGGGATTCCCCTTGTTGTTTATATAATTTTAAAGATTTTAGAACTCTGCGACTTTAGTCGTGGGAAGTTCAGAAAGCATAAATTGGATATATAGTTATGTATAAAAAAAATAAATTTTACATAATTTAAAAAAAGTGCTAAAATATAATAGTAAATATTAGAACATTGAAATTATATGGAGGTAAATTTAATGGCAGGTAAAACTGAATTTATGAAATACGCATATTTCGATAAAGAAATAGTAGAATTTGAGAAAGCGACAGTAAGTATTGCAACTCATAGTTTACAATATGGAACAACTTGTTTCGGTGGAGTTAGAGGATACTACAGAAATGGGAAAGTAGCAATTTTTTTAGATTGGAAGATCACTATAAAAGACTTATGACAGCTTCAAAAAAATGTTAGGTTTTGAATTTTTTTCATGGAATGGGATGAATTCAAAAAAATATTGTAACTGAATTAGTTAAAAAAAGAACGATATTAAAGAAGATTTCTATATGAGACCGTTCATTTTCTGTAAAGAACCAAGATTATCACCTAAAAAAGCAGGACTTGATTTTGATTTAGCAATTTATATGTTGCCACTTGCAGATTATGTAAGCACAAAAGGTGGATTAAGATTGATGAGTTCAACTTACAGAAAATATAACGATTCATCTATTCCAACTAAAGCAAAAGCAGGTGGATCTTATATCAATTCATTCCTAGCTACAAGTGACGCTCAAAGAAATGGTTACGATGATGCGTTAATGTTTGATGATGCAGGAAATGTAGTAGAAGTTTCTGTTGCAAATATTGTATTAATCTACAGAGATCAAGTAATTATTCCTGATACAGGAAATGCAGCACTTGAAGGAATTACAGTAAGATCAGCATTAGAATTATTGGAATACAATGGATATAAAGTTAATCGTGGAAAAATTGACCGTTCAATGGTATTCACAGCAGATGAGTTGTTGGTAACAGGAACAGCAATGAAAATCACTTATGCTGAATCATTAGACCAAAGACCAATTGGACAATTAGACTTCCATGCTGAACCAAAACCTGGTAAATTCTATGAATTGTTAAAAAGGTGAATATGAAAAAGTTATTAATGGAGATCACGAATTATCTAAAAGAATGGTTATTTGTTGTTGAATAATAAATTTCTTTAAATTTAAAATAAAAAAATAGAATATAATGAAATAAAAAAATACACTGAAAGTGCTAGAAAAAGTATTGAAGGTGTATTTTTTTATTATAAACTTGTTTTTTTATTTTTAAAAAAACTTGTAATTGGAAAAAAATTAGGAGTACAATATAATTAAAGAGGAAAGAAAAACAATGGTTTAAATAAAGTTTGGGACAATAATTAGAAATGGATAAAAAAAGGATATAATTATTGGGAAATTAAATAGTAATGTAAAATTTGGGAAGAGAGATGGTTGATCATGATCATCTCTCTTTTGAAATTATGAAGATTTTTTAAAAAAAAATTTTTAAATTTTTTTGGTTATTGACAAATGTGAAAAAAAGTGATAAACTTAACTTATAAATGGATTGTTACTGTTAGGCAGGCAAAAACCTTGGTTAATAAATATGATTATTTTTTTCGTGTTTAATAATCAAGGTTTTTTTCTATCTAAAATGATGAATGTTAATGGGAGTTTGAAAAAAATGAGGATAAAAAAATTTTGAATAATAATGCTATCATTTCAGAAAATGACCAAAAGGATGAAATTATCATAACAGGTAAAGGTATAGCATTTGGTAAAAAGGCTGGAGATTTGATAGATAGTGATAAAGTTGAAAAGACATTTATTTTAAAGCATGATGAAACATCTGAAAAAAATTTAAGCTCCTTTTTGGAAGACATACCAGTGGATTATGTTTCGATTTCCTATGACATTATTGAGTATGCAAAAAAATATTGAATGTTCAATTTAATGACTTTATTTATGTGACATTGACAGATCATTTGAATTTTGCGATTAAAAGGCATAAGGAAAGTATAAGTTATGTGAATGCTCTTCGATGGGAGATAAAAAAGTTTTATCCAAAAGAGTATGAAGTTGGCTTAAAAGCTTTTGAAATTTATAGATGATGAGTTAGGGATAAAAGTTTTTCTGAAGATGAAGCAGCTAAATATTGCATTACATTTTTGTAAATGCTAGAATTAATACGAAAAGTGAGATTGGTGAAACAATACAGTTTGTAAAAAGTGACACAAGATATTTTTAAATATTATAAAATATACATTTGGAATTGAGCTAGATGAAAGTAGTCTTAGTTATGAAAGATTTATGACGCATTTAAAATTTTTTTCTTTCAGAGAATTAAAAAAACACTCAAATAAATGATGATAATGATTTTATTTATCAAGAAATAAGAAAAAAATATACGAAGGCTTATGAATGTGCAGAAAAAAATTGAGAATTATTTTTTTAAAACATATAAAAGAAAATTATCAAAAGAGGAAAAACGTATTTAGCGATACATATTCAAAGAATAACACAAAAAAATAATAAATATAAAGGATTGTGACTATTAAATTAGGCAAAACTAAAAAGATGTAATTAATTTTTAAGATTATATTTTTTTGTTTTTGCTTTTTTTATATTTGTTTGTATAAAAAAATTAAGGAATAAGGATTATGCGTTATCCTAAAATTAACGTAAATATTTTTTTGAAAGGAGCGTGTGATAATTGAATAATGTGATGATTATCATACGAGTGTAGTGTTATGGCGAAGTATACAGAATTAGCTGAAACAATTGTAAAAAATGTTGGCGGGAAAGAGAATGTAACAAGTTTGCATCATTGCGTTACAAGACTTAGATTTATTTTAAAGGATGAGAGCAAGGTAAACGAGCCAGCCTTGAAAAAAACGAAAGGAGTTATGACTGCATTAAAAAGCGGCGAGCAATATCAAGTTGTTATTGGGAATACAGTTTCTGATGTTTATGAAGAAGTTGTAAAATTATTAGATTTGTCTTCAATGAAAAATGAAAAGATTGAAAGTGGGAAGAAAAAAAATTTTTTAAATGTTTTGATAGATGCGCTTAGTAAAATGTTTCAGCCAATTATCGGAGCAATGGCTGGAGCAGGTATTTTAAAAGGAGTTGCTGCACTTCTTATTGCCTGTGGTGTGAGTAATAAATCAGGGGCTTATTTATTGATTCAGGCGGCTGGAGATGGATTATTTCAAATGTTGCCAATGTTTTTAGCGTGGACAGCATCACAATATTTTGGAATATCAGGATTTATAGGAATGGCAATTGCCGCCGCATTAATTTATCCAAGTTTAGGAACAGCAGATTTATTTAACAAGGCGACATTGCTTGGAATGAAAATTACATTGCCTGCAGGCGGATATTTAAGTACGGTTATGCCAATAATATTTGCTATCTGGTTTGCAAGTTATATTGAAAAATTTTTGAAAAAAGTTGTTCCATCTGCTTTAAAACTGTTTGTTGTGTCATTTTTTACAATATTGATAACATACGTTTTGACAATACTGATAATTGGACCAGTTGTAAATACAGCTTCAGCAGCATTGGGAGCTGGAATTACAAAATTACTCCAAATGAGTGAAATATTGACAGCAGGAATTTTAACTGGGACTTGGATGTTACTTGTAATGTTTGGACTTCACTGGGGACTAGTGCCAATTATGTTAAGCAATATTTCAACTCTTGGATACGATAAAATTGGAGCAGCCTTGATGACACATTCATTTGCATTAACTGGAGCATTAATTGCAGTTTATATAAAAACAAAAGAAAAAAGAGTAAAAGATGCAACAATTCCAGCAGCTATTTCAGGACTTTGCGGAATTACTGAACCAGGTATTTATGGGGTTCTATTGCCGTTAAAAGCACCATTTTTTGTAACTTGTGCGGCAGCTGGAATAGCAGGAATGGTTGGTGGATTCTTTAAATTAAGCTGGTATGCACTTGGTGGAATGGGAATATTTGCGATTCCTTCATATATTGATCCTAAAAATGCAACACAAATTGGAAATATGATTGGATTTATAATAACGGCAGTTGTTTCATTGGTTTTAGGATTTCTATTTATTTTACCATTAAAATTGAAAAAGGTTTATGCAGAAGATGATCAGGAAATTGAAGAAGTGGAAAATAAAGAACATTCTGAAGAAACTAAAGAAAAAAAATCTGATTAATAAAAAAAGAAGTTTTAGGAAGTCCATTGAAAGGGAATTGTAAAAAATTAGAAGAAGCAGAAGATGAGGCATTTGCTTCAGGTGCTTTAGGAAAAGGAGCAGCTGTTGTTCCAGTTGAAGGAAAGGTTGTAGCACCAGTAGATGGAACTATAGTAACCTTATTTCCGACAAATCATGCGATTGCAATTGAAACTAATTCAGGGTGTGGAAATATTAATTCATGTTGGACTTGATACAGTTCAGTTGGATGGGAAATTTTTTTATCCTAAAGTAAAAGAAGGCGATAAAATTAAAAAAGGCGATTTAATGTTAGAATTTGACATTGATGAAATTAAGAAAGCTGGATATGTATTGACAACGCCTATAATTGTTACTAACACTGATGAATATCTGGATGTAGTTGAAATGAATAGTGGAAAATATTGATTTTGGAGAAGAATTGATTGCAATATTGAATTAAAAAAATTTTAATAAATATAAAATATATGGAAGAGAGGAGATTAGGAATGAAAAAAAATAAAAAAAGATTTCCAGAAGGATTTTTATGGGGAGGAGCTACTGCTGCAAATCAGCTTGAAGGTGCATACAATGAAGATGGAAAAGGATTATCAGTACAAGATGTAACTCCAAAAGGTGGAGCAAATGTTGGTGGAGAAGTGTTGATTACGAAAGAGCCGACAGAAGATAATTTGAAATTAAAAGGAATTGATTTTTATCACAGATATAAAGAAGATATTGCTTTGTTTGCAGAAATGGGATTTAAAGTATTTAGAATTTCAATTGCTTGGAGCAGAATTTTTCCAAAAGGAGATGAATCGGAACCAAATGAAGCAGGACTAAAATTTTATGATAATTTATTTGATGAAATGGCAAAATATGGGATTGAGCCACTTGTAACATTGTCACATTACGAAACACCACTTCATTTGGCAAGAGAATATAATGGATGGACAAATAGAAAGTTAATTAAATTTTTTGAAAGATATGTTCGTACAGTGTTTGAAAGATATAAAAATAAGGTAAAATACTGGTTGACATTTAATGAAATAAATTCTGTTTTACACGCTCCATTTATGAGTGGAGGAATTCCAACTGATGGAGAAGTAAAACCTACTAAACAGGAATTGTACCAAGCTGTCCACAATGAATTAGTAGCTTCTGCATTAGTCACAAAAGTTGGACATGAAATTAATCCAGATTTTAAAATAGGATGTATGATTTTATCAATGCCAGCTTATCCAATGACATCACATCCACTTGATATATTAGCAGCAAGAGAATTTGAAAGAGAAAATTATTTATTTGCTGATGTGCATGTAAGAGGAAAATATCCAGCATATGCAAGAAGATATTTTAAAGAAAATAATATAAATATTGAATTTGCTGAAGGTGATGAAAAATTATTAGCTGAAAATCCAGTTGATTTTGTATCGTTCTCGTATTATGTGAGTGTTGCTGCAGCACATAATCCGCAAGATTATCAAGGTGGAAAAGGTAATTTGCTAGGTGGATTGAAAAATCCATATTTAGAATCAAGTGAATGGGGTTGGCAAGTTGATCCAGTTGGACTTAGAATTGTATTGAATGATTTTTATGACAGATACCAAATTCCATTATTTATCGTAGAAAACGGACTTGGAGCAAAAGATGTTTTAGTTGATGGACCTAATGGACCAACTGTTGAGGATGATTATAGAATTGATTATTTGAGAAGACATTTGGAACAAGTGAGAGAAGCGATTGAAGACGGAGTAGAAGTGCTAGGATATACTTCTTGGGGTTGTATTGATTTAGTTTCTGCATCAACAGCTCAAATGAGTAAAAGATACGGATATATTTATGTAGACAGAAATGATGATGGAACTGGTTCATTAAATCGTTATAAAAAGAAATCATTTGACTGGTACAAAAAGGTAATTGCAAGTAATGGAGAAGATTTAGATTAATGTTTTGAGTAATTTTATACTATTTCCCATTTGAATGGGTCTTAGGATTAATAAAAAAATAAAATTGGTGCTATTTATTTTTTTGAAAAAAATTAACAAATTTTTTTAGCACCAAATATTTTTTTATTTAACTTAAATTATTTTTTAATTTTTTTAAAAAAACTTCTCCAATACTTTCATGTATAACTAAATTTGCAAAAATGATCCTGTTCGGTTTTTAGATTTATTTATTAAAACAAGATTTTTTTCCTTGAAAGTATTGAACTAAGGAAGCGGCTGGATATACAACAAGCGAAGTTCCGCCTATAATTAGCGTATCAGCTCTTGATATTTCATTTATTGCATTTCTAAAAGTGTCTGGATCTGGCACTTCTTCATATAAAGTGACATCTGGCTTTATAGTTCCTTTACATTTTGGACAATGCGGAATGCTTTCAGTTTTGCAGATTTCTAAAAATTCTTCTAAATTATATTTATTGCCACAAATGACACAAGTATTTTTATCAACTGTTCCGTGCAGTTTTAAGACATTTTTACTGCCAGCCATTTCGTGAAGGCAATCAATATTTTGAGTTACTATAGCCGTTAATTTTCCATTTTCTTCTAATTTTGCCAAGTATTTATGGGCAAAGTTGGGTTTTGCTTCTGGATAAACAAGATGTTTTTTGTAAAAGTCGTAAAATTCTTCTGGGTATTTTTCGTACATTGTGTGGGAAACAAGCTCTTCTGGAGAAAAATTTCTGTCCAGTTTTAAGTTATAAACTCCATTTGCACTTCTAAAATCGGGAATTCCTGATTCTGTAGAAACTCCCGCACCTCCAAAAAAAACGATTCTTTTACTTTCATCAATTATTTTTTGAAGTAAACTTATTTTATCCATTTCTTTATCACCTTGCTTTTGTATTTTTTTGTTTTTATTTTTTTATTATTTTAATTTAAAAAAATTATAAATATTTTCAATTTTTCCTTTAAAAGTCCTCAATAGTTTTATATCCCTTTTTATCCATAATAGCCTTTAATTCATTAGTTATTCTTTCAAAGGCAGAAGGTCCTTCCTTGTGTAAAGTAGTTCCAAGCTGAACCATGCTTGCTCCACATAAATATGTTCAAAAGCATCCTGCCCTGTAAGAACTCCTCCTGTTCCAATAATTTGAATAGATGGATTTAATCTTTTATAAAATGCGTGAACATTGGCAAGAGCTGTAGGCTTTATGTATTCTCCTCCAATTCCTCCAAATCCATTTTTAGGCTTTATTACAACGCTTTCATCTTCAATTACAAGTCCATTTCCAATACTGTTTACACAGTTTATAAATGTCAATGGAAATTTGTTAAATACTGCGGCTGCCTGGTCAAAATGAACTATATCAAAATATGGAGGCAATTTTACTCCAAGTGGTTTTTTTAAAGTATGAGAAAATATCTGCCAGTAAATTTTCTGTAGTTTCCATATCATAGGCAATTTGCGGCTTTCCTGGTACATTTGGACAAGATAAGTTAAGTTCTGTAATTCCGTTAAAATCACTTTCTTGAACTTTTTTTAATAATGTGTGGGTATCTTCAGTCGACATTCCAACAAGTGAGAAAAAGAAAGTTCTATCTGGATGTGTTTTTTGTAATTCTAATAGATAATCTAAATAATAATCGAATCCTAAATTTGGAAGTCCCATTGAATTTATACTTCCTAGAGTCGTGTCATGATATCTAGGTTCAGGATTTCCTGGTCTTGATTGCAATGTAGCAGTTTTAGTAACAAATGTTCCAGCTGCGGAATTTATTACTTGTTCAAGTTCGTTTTTATCGTAGCAGTAGACACCTGCTGCATTCATAAAGCAGTTTTCAAATTCAAAATTACCTATTTTTGTTTTTGTAGTTGCCATTTTTTCCTCCTAAATCATTTTTTTATTTATAAGATTTTTATTTATAGACTTGTCTGACAAATTAACTTTTTACTGACAAGGGGTCAATTCCCTTGTTTCATAATATTTATTTCAGATACATGTTCATATTTAAGTTTTTATTGAAATTATACATGCAAAGCTGATTTGTAGTATTGAATAGCTATTTTCAGCTGTTCAGCTTTCTTCATAAAGTTTCGCAACTTCAATGACGTTATCTGAAACTTTTTAGATAGCTGTTATCTTTCAGATTTCTTTCGGCATCTTCAAATTTACCTAATTTTATGCAGCATTTTCCAAAATTAAATTTAAGTTTTTCCTCATCAATTTTTTTCATATCAACTTTTGCATTTGAACGTTTCTTTCCTTCAAAAAAATGAGTATAGTTTGTATAAGCAAGATTATAATTTTTTTCATCAGAAAATATGTTTCCAAGCAATACAAATGACTCTAGATGATTTTCATCTGCAAGCAATGTTAAGTAATGTTTTTCAAGCGTTAAATTATTATTGTCGGCATAAAGTTTGTAAAGAACTTCCTGAGCTCTTCTATTATCATAAATATCTGCGGCTGTTCTAAGATGCTTTTCAGCAGTTTCAATATCCTGTTTTTCTCCATACAGCTTTCCAAGCAAGTAATAGGCCTCTCCATTGTCTTTTGCCTTATATAGATATTCTTGAGCCATATCTACCTGACCGTTATCATAGAAAATTTTAGCAAGTAGAACTTGTGCTTCCTGATCTCTTTCATCAGCAGCAGGTTTTAAGTAATCTACTGCAAGATTTTTTTTGTTAAATTGGTAATATAAATTTCCTAAGTTATATCTAGATTTTTGATAGCCGTTATTTATAGCCAGCTTGTAATAGTATTCAGCAAGTTCAAAATTAGATTTTCTCTTGTAGACAGTTCCAAGTTTATCTTGCAGCTGAAAATCTCCGCCATCGGCAATTTTCTTCAAATATTTTTCTGCTAAATTTAATTTGTCGTGTTTTAGATAAATATCAGTAAGTATAAGAACTGCATTTCTATTTCCGTATTTAGCAGCTTCCTTTAAATACTTTTCTGCCAATGTTTCAGAACCGTTATCAAAATAATTTTTTCCCATTTGGTACAGTCGTTCAGAATCATTGCAGTCAATATTATCAAATTCCATATTTTCCATAAAAATAGACCTCCTATATTTTTGTTTTTTTATTTTATTTCAAATATTTTAACCTTAAAAAAATTAAATCATCATTACATTATACTATATTTTTTTATATTTGTCATAATATTTTGAAAAAAATAACAAGATTTTTTTATATTAACTAATTTTAAAAAAATCTTAATAAAATTTATCAGAAAATTATTTTACAGATTTTTTTGTATATTAATAATTTTTTTAATTAACTTGCTTTTTTTCAAATTTCAAGTTAAAATTTAATATAGGGTATTTTAAAAAAAGATAAAAATAAAAAAAGTAGAGATATATAGGAGGGACTGTTATGAGAATATATGACAGCAGCAACATAAGAAACATTGGAATTCTAGGACATAGTGGATCTGGAAAGAGTAATATGGTAGAAGGATTGGAGTTTACAGCAGGGCTTACTAATCGGATTGTGGGGAATGAAAATGATACTAAAATTACGAGTTCTTTGAGTCTTCATGCAGTGGAATATCAAGGGGCTAAGTATAATTTTGTGGATATTCCTGGATATGGTGATTTTTTTGGAGAAGTTGAATCAGGGCTTGCGGCAGTTGATGGGGCAATTATTATTGTTGATGGAACTACAGATTTGACAGTTGGGACTGAAACGGCTTTGGAATTGACTGATAGCAGAAATATTCCGAGAATAATTTTTGTGAATAAAATTGATAATGAAAAGGCTGATTATGAAAAAATTCTTTCACAATTAAGGGAAAAATATGGGAAACGGATTGCACCATTTCATGTACCTTGGGGAACTGGAGAAAATTTTAGAGGACACATTAATGTAGTTGACATGTTTGCAAGAGAGTTTGATAAGAGTAAAAATGAGTGTAAAACAGTAGAAATGCCAACTGATATGGATAATGAAATAAATTCTGTACGTGAAATGCTTTTGGAAGCAGTTGCAGAAACTGATGAAGAATTAATGGATAAATATTTTAATGGAGTTGAATTTACAACGGCTGAGATTCATCGTGGACTTAGACAAGGAGTTCTAGATTGTTCAGTAATTCCAGTAATTTGCGGTTCGACTTTGAAAAATATTGGACTTCATACAACTTTTGATGTAGTGAAAGATTTCTTGCCATCACCTGATGATAATGAAAAAGTACAACCTGAAAAAAATAGTTTTGTATGTCAAATTTTTAAAACAACAATTGATTCTTTTTTAGGAAAAGTTTCTTATGCAAAAATTTATTCTGGTGAAATTAAGCAAGATATGGAAGTTTTTAACTTGAATAGAAAAACGAAGGAAAAAATTGGGAAAATTAATACGTTTGTGAATAATAAAATGAATGAGGTTCAAAAGGGAATTGCAGGGGATATTGTTGTATTTTCAAAATTTAATAGTACGAAAACTTCTGATACACTTTCGACTAGTGAAAAGGAAGTGCCATTAAAAGATATAACTTTTCCAAAACCGCAATTATTTGTGGCAATAGAGCCATTGAATAAAAATGATGATGAAAAAATGTCGTCTGGATTGAATCGTTTGATGGAAGAAGATCCGTCATTTACTTGGCATAGAAATCTTGAAACAAGTCAAACAGTTCTTGGAGTACAAGGAGAACTTCATTGTGCGACAGTTATAGAAAAATTGAAGGCAAAATTTGGAATAACAATAAAAACTGTGGAATTGAAAGTGCCTTACAGGGAAACAATTAAAGGAACATCAGATGTTCAAGGAAAATACAAGAAACAATCTGGAGGACATGGACAATATGGAGATGTTCTAATTAAATTTTCACATGTAGATGAAGATTTTGTATTTGAAGAAACAATTACAGGTGGAAGTGTTCCAAAATCATATATTCCAGCGGTTGAAAAAGGATTGAGGGAATCATTAAAAGAAGGAGTTCTTGCAGGATATCCAGTGACTAATGTAAAGGCTGTTTTATATGATGGTTCTTATCATGATGTAGATTCTTCTGAATTAGCATTCAAAATTGCAGCAAATTTAGCTTTCAAAAAAGGAATGCTTGAGGCAAAACCAATATTGCTTGAACCAATCATGGAACTTACAATTATTGTTCCAGAAGAATATATTGGGGATATAATGGGAGATATTAATAAAAAACGTGGACGTGTTTTAGGAATGGAAGCTCACAAAGGTACAAAACAAAAAATTATTGCTGAAGCTCCAATGTCTGAAACTTTCAAATATGCGAATGAATTGAAGGCAATTACACAAGGTCGTGGATATTTTGAAATGAAACTTGTAAGATATGAAGAATTGATGGGAGATTTAGCACAAAAAAAGTAATTGAAAAAGAGACAAAAGAAAAAAATAGTTTTAAAAAAATTTTTAAATGAAGATTTAATATAAATAAGAATTCCTGATAAGTAATAATTATTGGGAATTTTTTTATAAAAAAATACAAGGAGCTTAAAATTAGTCAGCTCCCTTGCAAATAAAGGAAAAAAAAATTTATTTTTAGAAAGTTTTATCAAAAGACAATAAGAGATTATATTCTTTGTTCAGTTCTTGAAATAATATCATTTTGTGTAGTTCTGTCAAGTGTAACAAATTGAGCACAATATCCAGCAACTCTTACGATAATGTCTCTATGCTTTTTCAGGTTCAATCTGAGCCTGTTTCAATGTTTTTCCTGAAATAATGTTAAATTGAATATGCCATCCTTTTGAGCTTATAAATGATTTATTATATTTACAAATTTTTCAAACTGTTCTGGAGTATTTACCAATTCTGGTGAATATTTTTGATTTAATAATTGTCCACCTGTAATCATCAGAGTCGGCAATTTATTTACAGAATTTAATACTGCTGTTGGACCGTTTGTGTCAGTTCCTTGAGTTGGAGAACCTCCTTCAGCTGCAGGAGTATAAGCGTATCTTCCGTCTGGAGTTGCACCGCTCACTGTTCCCATTGGCACATTTGAAGAGATTCCAGATGTTGAAACCCCATAACCGCCGTTAATTGGGCCTCTTCCATATCTTGTATTATGATATTTCTGAATCTCATCAATGTATGTCCAGTAGATGTTTGTAGCAAATTCATCCACTTCATCAATATCATTTCCGTATTTAGGAACTTCTAACAATATTTTTCTGATTCTTTCTCCATTTTCACCTTCATAATTTGTCTGAAGTGCATTGTAAACTTCTTCTTTTGTCAAGATTTTTTTATCAAAAACAGTTGTTTTTAGAGCATATAGTGAATTTGCAGCATTTGCAATTCCAACTTGGAGTCCTGAAATAATGTCATAAACAGCTCCGCCTTCTTTTGCAGAAAGTCCTCTGCCAATACAGTCATCAACTAGACTTGATAATAAAATATCAGGAAAATCTTCCAAATGTGTATCAGCCAGCACATCAAGAGCAACTGATAATTTTGTATAATGTTTCATATATTTTTTCCATGCTTCCCATAAATCATCATAAGTCTCATAGTCAGTCAATTTCCCGGCTTTTAATAATTGAAGCCCAGTTCTGGCATCATAACCATCATTTAATACAAGTTCAGTAGCCTTTACAAAGTTTAAAAATGTCATTCCAGTACATCTGTATCCCCATTTTCCAGGAACAGCCACTTCAACACATCCAACCATTGAGTAATTATAGGCATCTTCGATTTTTACGCCTTTATTTAATAATGCAGGAACTATTATTTCATCTGTGTGCATTGCAGGCATTCCATAACCTGTTGCAGCTACTTCAGCACATTTTCTAATAAATTTTTCTGGAGAATTTATATGAAATCTTGCAGATAAATTTGGCTGTGTAAGTTTGTTTTCTGCAACACTTTCTAAAATTAAGTAGCTCAATTCATTTGTAGAATCTTTTCCGCTTGGAGTTGAACCTCCAATTGTAACATTCTGATAAGTTGGGTAACCTGCGCCGTAACCAGAATGTGAAGTTGAACGGACTTTTATTACAGAGTAAAGTTTTACCCATAGACATTGCAGCATTTCCTTTGCAAATTCCCTGTCTAAATCTCCTTCCAGCACATCTTTTTTATAAAGTGGATATAAATATTGATCCACTCTTCCAAGTGAAGCCGAATGACCATTACTTTCAATCTGAATTACTAGATGGATAAACCAGATTGCCTGTACTCCTTCCCAGAATGTCTGAGCAGGATTTTCAGGGACATTCAAGCAATTTTTCTGAATTTGAAGCAATTCTTTTTTTCTTTGTGGATCAGTTTCCTTTTCAGCAAGTTCTTTTGCCAAATTTGCAAATCTATGAGCAAAATCAATAGTTGCCTGAGCCACAATTTGTACAGCCTTTAGAAAGTCAATTTTATTGTATCCGCCATAAACTGTAATATCCACTTTTTCCATAGAAGCTTTAGCTTCTTCGATTACACCCTTCAGACCTTTTGTCAGAACTTTTTTGAAGTCAGGAACAATGTGGCCGTCACCAGAAGTCATATTTCCTTCTCCATGAATAATTTTCACAATTCCAGCTTCTTTTATTTCCTGCGGCATCTGAGCGTGAGCTTTATCTTTTAGTGTTTTTCCTCGCCACCATTCACATATTTCCAAAAGTTCAGGAATTTCTTCTTCAGGGATTCTGAACTTATCTCCATCACGGTGATCAAAGTTTCCTTTTGCATTAATTTCATCTACAATCCAGTCTACTGCATATTCTGGGAAAAGAGGCGCTGTTCTTTCATCTACAGACTGATTTCCTACGATAAGTTCCCCATCTTTTATGTAAATTGTCATATTTTCCAGAATTTCTTTAACTGCATAAGCACGAACCATATATTTTGATTCCCCTTCATGTTCCTTATATGCCTTTGTTAAAAGCCTACCTCTTTCGACACTGACACCAGGGAATTTTGATAAAGCCGATTCTCTTAATTTTTTCACTCTTTCACTTTTTAAAACAAATTCTCTCATTGCTTTTCCCTCCAATATATTTTTATTATTTATCTTTAATTTTTCGTATTATCCATTTCAGTTTTGCCTTTTAAACCATAACTTTTTCATTATTTGTAAAGCATTATCAAGTTCTTCCTGTGTATGTTTTTTTCAAGTGTTTTTCATCGGATACGGCATTCTTAGTTTTCTATATTTTTTTCAAGTCCCATTGTATGATAAGGAAGAATATTTATTTCAAAGCAAATTTAATTTTTTTCAAGAACTTTTGCTGTTTCATGAATATTTTTTTCATCATCGTTAATTCCCTTTTTATAAACGGAAATCTCATAATGATTTTTTTATGCCATTTAGAAAGTTTTTGTAAGATTTTCTAAAAATTATTTCATTTGAAACAGCGGTATATTTTTTTATGTTTTCCACTATCCATATGCTTTATGTCAAATAAAATTGTATCTGTCAATTTTGCCAATTTTTCAAGCTCTCTGTAACTTCCATATCCAGTAGTTTCTATCGCTGTATTAACATACTCGTCTTTTAATTTTTCAAAGAGTTTTATCGCAAATGCCGAATTTACAAGCACTTCTCCGCCACTTAATGTAACTCCTCCTCCAGAATTTCTATAAAAATTTTCATCCTTCATCACAATTGTAAACACTTCTTCCAGAGTCATATCTTTCGCAACTTGTTTTAATGTACTTGTGGCGATACAGTCAGAACACGAAGTTCTATTTCCTTTATAAAGAGAGCCTTCATAATCCCAAAATTCATTTTCCAGCTTCTGTGTTTCAGGATTGGAACACCACAGACATCTAAGCGGACATCCTTTGAAATATACAACTGTTCTGATCCCAGGCCCATCAAATGTAGCTCCTCTTTCAATGTCCGTAACTAATGCTCTCATACGTTTCACCCTTCTTTTTTTCTTTAAAAATATCTTTTTATTTCATTTTGTTTCTTTATATTTCGATTTTACATTATTTTTTTAAAAATTTGTCAATAGTTTTTGAAAAAAATTTATAAAAAAACCTGCAATAAATAATAATTGCAGGGGAAAAAAATTATTTTTTTCATTTTGGGGTGTTATCTTCTACTTAGGATGTAGTAAATAACCACAAGTTGAACTAATATAAAAAAACTGTATATCCATTTGGACATCACTCCCGATCATGCACAAATTGGGTATAACGAACCCAGAAAATATTATATCAAAATTAAAACAAAAAAAGCTAGTTCAAATTTGAACTAGCTATTGTCGTTATTTTTTTGTACATGATTGTTTCTTTTATACATTTAATTATAGCACAAAAAAAGTTAATTATTTCAATCAAAATTTTTATGAATTTTGAAAAAAAGCATTGACATTTTTTTAAATTATATATTAAAATAATATCGAAATAAAAACGAAACTAATTAAAATATAGAAATTGTTGTTTTAACCAAAAGACAAAAAAGAGGATGATGAAAATGCAATATTTTATTGATACAGCGAATTTGAAGAGTATAAAAAAATTAGTGATATTTTTTTCCGATAGCAGGGGTTACTACAAATCCTACTATTATTGCGAAGGAAAAAAGAGATTTTAAAGAGATTATAAATGATATTTTTGATATTATTGGAAAGAGATAAAATTGTGCATGCACAGGCTGTGGGAAGCACAGCTGAAATAATGGTAAAGGAAGTGCAGCTTTTGCATGATACGTTCGGAGAAAATTTTTATACAAAAATTCCTGTAACGCCTGAAGGGATAAAAGCTATGAAAATTTTGGCAAAGGATGGGCATAAAATAACTGCAACTGGAATTTTGTCACCACAACAGATAATTATGGCGGCGGAAGCAGGGGCAGAATATATGGCTCCATATATTAACCGTTCTGACAATATTGGGGAAAATGGAATTGAAATTGTTAAAGATGCCTATAAAATTCTTGAAATGAATAAAAAAACGGATGAAGAAAAATTGGCGCAGTATAAAAGAATTTTTGAGCCTAAAATATTAGGTGCTTCGTTTAAGAATGTAAGACAAGTTCATGAAACAATTTCTGGCTGGTGCCAAATCGGTAACTGTAGCTCCAGATGTTTTTGAAAAGTTAATTTACCATCCTTATACAGACTGGAGCATGGATACTTTTAATTCAGATTGGGAAAAAGTTTATGGAAATAAGACATTGCTTGATTTATTATAGTTTTGGCTTCATGAACTTTTCAAAACTTAGTTCTGGCATAATTAATAGATTTGCTCAGAAACTATATTTATTTAAAAATTTAATAAAACAAACGTTCTGAAGCAAGGGCTTGACTCCTTGTTAAATAAAAAAATTAAGTTAGCGAATAGATCTAATAAAGTTTTGAAAAATTTTGCTATAATTTGGATAATTATAAAAAAAGTATTGGAGATTTGGTATGTTTTTTTGGATGAAAGACTGGAAAAAAAATATTAGAAATTTTTAGAAAATGAAAAAGAAAGTAAAAGTTACTGATTTGGCAGAAAAAAATTTAATGTTTCAGAAGTTATTATAAGAAAAAAATTTGAAAAGGCTAGAGCAGGAAGGAAAATTGAAAAAGAACTCATGGAGGTGCAATTTTTACTAAAGGAACTGGTACATTCAAGCACTCTTGAGGAAAGAATTATAAATAGAACAAAGGCAAAAAGGAAACTGTTGCAAGAAAAAAATTATAGAAAAATATTGAAAATGGGGAAACAATATTTTTTTGACATTACAAGTATAAATTATATTGCGGCAGAATATCTTGCAAATTCTGAAAAGGAAATAACTCTTATTACAAATATGCCTAGTATTACCACACATTTTAATAAAAAAATTCTAAAGTGGATATTATTATGATAGGCGGGGAGTATAATAAAAAAAGTAGGTGGCAATGTTGGAAGTGAAGCGATTAATTATATAAAAAGATATAATGTTGACAAGGCTTTTTATTGGAAGTGCTGGGATAGATCTGGAAGCTGAAAAAGGTTATGAATTTTTGAATTAAATGATGGGAATACAAAAAAAGAAATAATGAAAAATTTCTAAAAAAATATTTTTTTAGTGACTGAATATAAGAAATTAGGAATATTAGGAAGTTATAAATTCAGTAATTTGTCTGATTTTGATGTTTTTTTATTTGTGAAAAAGGACAAAAAAAGGATTATTTGGAAAGTTATAAAAAAATTTTTTTGATGAATGTGAAGTTAAAATTATATAGACTTAGGGTTTGAGTAAAATAGTCATACTTTTTTTGAGTTCGGCTTTAAATCAGTTTTACTATAAAATGAATTGTGAAATTATAAAATAAAAAAATGTACCAATAGACTTTAATGTTTAAAGGTACATTTTTTGAAAAAAAGAGAATCTAGTTTAAATTGAATAAATTTAGTTAATATCTAAAAATAATTTATAATAACCATAAAAAAATAACAACTATAAAAAAATTAGAAAAAAATAATTTTTGTAATATTTATAAGAATTTTTAAATAATAATATGAATACAATTAATGCAATTAAAAATTTTTAGATCCATTTATAACGCCCCCTTTTTATAAAAAGAATAATTTATTTTTTTATTATTTCAATTACTTCTGACATTGATTTTTAAATTATTTGCCAATCTTTCAAAAATCTTCACGGCTTCTTATTGTTATTCTTAAATGTATAAGTATTCGTCTGTTTCCATTTTCTTTAAAAGTGTTTGTATTTACATTTAAAAGGCTCATTTTATATTCGTTTAAAATTCGGATTATATCTAGAAGCAATCCATTTCGATCTGAAGCTTTTATTGTGAAGTTAAATTCGTATGTTGTATTGGCAGATATTGCAGATTTATCCCAGTAAACGTCAACTTCCCTTTCAGGTTCCCTTTCCATAAGGGAAATAAAGTTTTTCGCAGTCAGAGCGATGTATTGCAATTCCACGTCCTCGTGTCACATAACCTCTTATTTCATCGCCTGGAAGCGGACTGCAGCATTTTGCAAAACGGTACATTGTGTTTTCAGTTCCAGATATTTTAATACCGCCATTATTTTTTTCCTTTTGCTTATTCGCCTTTTCTGTTTCTTCTTCAAGCACTTCTTCCAGAGCCTTTTCTTCCTTTTTCTCAAATTTATTTAAAAATCCATCAAGTGACAAATCTCCAATGGCGAATCTGTAAAATAACGTCTTGTTATCAGGAATATTGAATTTTTTCATATAAAGGAAAACCCGCTCATCCTCAAGCATATCCTTTAATTTCAATCCAAGCCGTTCAAATTCCTTTTCTAAAATTTGTTCCCCTTCTTTAGACTTTTCTTCAAATTCCTTGTCTTTGAACCATTTTCTGATTTTTACACGTGAACTATGGTTATTTACCATTTCAATCCAGTCTTTTCCAGGTCCCTTATTAATGTTTTTAGAAGTCATAATTTCGACTTTATCTCCATTTTTAAGCACCTGATTAAGCTGCGTAATTCTTCCATTTACCTTTACTCCAATTGTTCTATACCCAATTTGTGTATGAACTTGGAATGCAAAGTCAAGGGCAGTTGAATTTCTAGGCATTTCCACAACATCATCTTTAGGCGTAAATACAAATATTGTCTGTTTAAGCACATCTCCAGTAACTTCCTGAGCAAATCCCTTTTGCTCCTTTTCATCCATTTTTCTTTGAACTGAATCTGTCAATTTTTTTGCATCTGCATAAAATTTTTCATTTTTAGATTTTGCTTTTTTATCTTTGTATTTCCAATGTGCTGCAACTCCTTCTTCTGCAATTTCATGCATTTTTCTTGTTCTAATTTGAATCTCTACATTTTGGTCATTCGGTCCTTTTACTGTTGTATGAATGGACTGGTATCCATTTGGCTTTGGCTGTGAAATATAGTCCTTGAAACGTTTAAATACTGGAATAAATAAATCGTGAATTATTCCAAGCACATTGTAGCATTCATTTTTCTTTTCAACGGTAATTCTTATTGCAATTAAATCATGCAAGTCAACAAATTTTTTTTCCTTTTCGTGCATTTTTCGGTAAATGCTGTATAGGTGCTTTGGACGTCCTGTAACTTCTCCCTTTATATTATTTTTTTCAAGATCTTCCCTTATTTTTTCAATAAATTTTGCAGTATATTCTTCACGTTCTTTCCTTTTGGAATTAACAAGATCTTTAATTTCATAATAGTCATCTGGATACAAAAATCTAAAACTTATGTCCTCCAGTTCCCATTTTATTCTAGCCATCCCGATTCTATGGGCAATTGGTGCATAAATTTCAAGAGTTTCTTTAGATTTTTCCTGCTGTTTTTCAGGCGTCATATATTTTAGTGTTCTCATATTATGAAGTCTATCTGCCAGCTTTATAACTACAACCCGAATATCTTCCGACATTGCAACGACCATTTTTCGTATATTTTCCAATTTTTTACTATTTGTTCTCGGCAAATTTCTAAGTTTTGTAACGCCATCCACAAGTTTTTTTACATCTGTTCCAAAGTTATACTCTATATCCGACAAAGAAATAAGCGTATCCTCAACTACATCATGAAGCAGCCCAGCCACAATCGTATCTGTGTCCATACGCATATCAACTAATATTTCTGCCACTTCAACTGGATGTAAAATATAATCTTCCCCACTTTTTCTCTTTTGCCCAATATGCGACTCGTAAGCAAGTGTAAAAGCCTCTGAAATCTTGTCCATATCCACATCTAGATTATTTTTTCTAATCGCATCTGTCAATTGCTGGTGTAGTTCATCATAGCTTTTATTTATTATTACAGGAACATTTGTATTTCCCATTTCCTCATCTGTCATTTTCCAGTCGTTTTTTAATTTGCTTTTTTCATCCATTTCGTTCACTCTCCTTGTGTCAAAGAAAATTCATTTTATACTGAATTTAATAAAAAATTCGCTATTTAAATAGGGAATGATATTATATAATTTTTTTGTTGAAATAATAAATTTATTGTAGATTTTGAAATAACTATTATTTATTATATTCTTCTTGAAATCATTTTTACTATATATTTAAAAATCTATTATAAAGTTTTTATATTGCTAATTATTTTTTTGTTTTGAAAGTCTAAATTATTGAAAAAAATGTAAAAAAATTAATATTTGTAAAGATATTTAATTTGATAAACAAATAAATTTATGATAAAAATTAGTTTAGGAATTAAATTTAAAAAAATAAAATGCAAATTGCTAAATATACTTTATTCAATTCTTGGAAGATTTGTTCGTGTAGCCGCATCATAATATTTAAACAAAAATAAAAAAAATAGGTTATCGAACATATTTAGTTTATATTTATAACATTTATGAGAATTTGGATATGTTTATAAAATTTTTTTGGAGGTAAAATTAACATGAGTTTATTAGAATTAAAAAATGTAAAATCGGAAGTAGAAGGAAAGGAAATACTGAAAGGATTAAATTTAACTATAAACAAAGGGGAAGTTCACGTAATTATGGGGCCTAATGGAGCTGGAAAATCTACGCTTGCAAGTATTCTTGTGGGACATCCAAAACATGAACTGGTTTCTGGGGACATTATTTTAGATGGAGAAAAATATTAATGATGCTGCTGTAGATGAAAGGGCTAAAAAGGGGATTTTCCTATCATTCCAATATCCTGAAGAAATACCGGGGCTTACTGTGGAAGATTTCTTGAGAACAGCAAAGGAGGCTGTTACTGGAGAAAAACAATATCTGATGCAATTTCATAATGAATTGGTGGAAAAGATGGAAAAACTTCATATAAATCCTGAATATGCAGACAGACATTTGAATGTTGGATTCTCTGGTGGAGAAAAGAAAAAGAATGAAATTTTGCAAATGGCAGTTTTAGAGCCAAAATTGGCTATTCTGGATGAAACTGATTCTGGGCTTGACATTGATGCGACAAAGATTGTATTTGAAGGAGTTCAAAAGTTAAAGACTAAGGATACAGCTTTGCTTATAATTACTCACTATGATAAAGTTCTTGACTATTTGAAGCCTGATTTTGTTCATATTCTGATGAATGGAAGAATTGTAAAGACAGGCGGAAAAGATTTGGTGGAAAGAATTGAAAAAGAAGGTTATGCTAAAATAAAAGAAGAATTAGGATTATAAAAATTTTAATACAGAATGGAAAGTGTGGGAATAATGGAAAATAGAAAAAAAACATATATTGCAGATATTGAGCGTGGTGTTTATGATATAAAGGATGAAGAGCATTATAGATATAAAGTTGAAAAAGGGCTTACTCCAGAAATTATTGAAAAAAATTTCAGAAAGAAAAAATGAGCCTGAATGGATGAGGGAATTTAGATTAAAGGCATTGGAAGTTTATAATTCAAAGCCAATGACTGATTGGGGTCCAGATTTATCAGACCTTGATATGAATGACATTGTACATTATTTAGAGCCTGATTCGGCACCAATGAATGAAAATTGGGATGATGTGCCAAGCTATATAAGGGATACATTTGACAGGCTTGGTATTCCAGAAGCTGAAAAGCAGTCACTTGCAGGAGTAGGAGCACAGTATGACTCTGAAGTGGTTTATCACAGCGTTCATAAGGAACTGGAAGAACAAGGGGTAATTTATACAGATATTGAAACAGCGATTGTAAAATATGGAGATATGCTAAAGGAATATTTTATGACATTAATTACAGTCAATGACCATAAATTCGCAGCATTGCACGGAGCAGTATGGTCTGGAGGATCATTTATCTATGTTCCAAAAGGAGTAAAGGTAAAAATGCCGTTGCAGTCATATTTTAGGCTAAATGCGCCAGAAGCTGGGACAATTTGAGCATACCCTTATAATTGTTGATGAAGGGGCAGATTTACATTTTATCGAAGGATGTTCAGCGCCTAAATATCAAAAAAATGCATTGCATGCTGGAGCAGTGGAACTTTTTGTCAGAAAAGGGGCAAGATTAAGATATTCTACGATTGAAAACTGGTCAAGAAATATGTATAACTTAAATACAAAAAGAGCATTGGTGGAAGAAGATGGAGTAATAGAATGGGTGTCAGGATCATTTGGATCAAGAGTTTCTATGCTTTATCCAATGAGTATTTTAAAGGGAGATCGTTCAAGATGTGAATTTACAGGAGTTACATTTGCATCGGCTGGGCAATATTTAGACACAGGATGTAAAATTATTCATCAGGGGAAAAATACAAGCTCGACAGTTCATTCAAAATCCATTTCAAAAAATGGAGGAACAGCTTTTTACAGAGGGCTTTTAAAAGTTCTGCCAGAAGCAACGGGAACAAGATCAACTGTAGAATGTGAATCATTAATGCTGGATAATGAATCAACTTCAGATACAATACCAATAATTGATATAAATAACGACAGTGTGGATATTGGACATGAAGCAAAAATTGGAAGAATAAGTGACGAAGCAATATTTTATTTGATGTCAAGAGGTATTAGCGAAGATGAGGCAAAGGCGATGATTGTAAGAGGATTCGTTGAGCCAATTTCAAAGGAATTGCCACTTGAATATGCAGTTGAATTGAATAAGCTGATTGAATTGGAACTAGAAGGGACAATTGGATAATTAAAAAACTTTAGATTTGTTTGATAATTATACGGATTTAAAATTGTGTAAAATATACATTGATTATTTATCAAAAAAATTAAATTATCAAATACATTTATGGCTTAAAAAAATGAGAGGAGAGAAAATGTTAGAAAAAAATCAAGCATACAGAATCTTGATAACAGCGATTACAGATTAAAAAAATCTTTGAAGAATATAAAACGCTTGAAAAGGTTAATTGGAAAAGAGTAGGCTATCAGTATGAAGAACCTGAAGCATTTAAAGAATTTAACAATTTGGAAATAAAAAAATGAAAATCAGGATGGAGTTGTTATAAAAAAAATATAAGTGAATCGTTAGAAGAATTGGAAAAAAATTGAAAAATGAGAATGATTATGGATTAGGAGATTTTTTTCAAAAAAACAAAAATTTTCGCTTTTTTTATAACGAAGGGAAATATTTGAAAATTGGAGAAAGAAAAAAATTGATAAGCCAATTTATTTAAATTATCATACAAATAAGGAAAAATAACTTTTTAGTTGACTATAATGTAATTGAAGTGGCGGATTTTGCAAAAGTTACAGTAATTATTAACTATGATTCACTAGATGAAACACCAGTTTATCATAATGGAATTATCAAAGTGGTTACTGGAAGAAATTCAGAAGTAAAAATTATAAAAATACAGACATTAAATACAAAAAGCTCTAATTTTGAATCATCGAAAATTGAAACATTGGGACAAGGAAAAACTGAATATTATAGCGTTGAGTTAGGTGGGAAAATTAATGCGATAAGTCATAAATCATATCTTGAAGAAGATTCATCAGAAGTTTATGTATGGCCTGCATATCTTGCTGATGAAGACAGAAAGCTGGACTTGGAATATTCGGTAGTATTTCGTGGACGTAGAACGATTGGGGAGCTTCAGGCAAGGGGAGCTGTAAAGGATACTGCTAAAAAGGTATTTCGTGGAAACCTTTACTTTAAGCAAGGTTCTAGCAAGTCTGAAGGGCGTGAAGGAGAATTTGCGATTTTATTAAATGATGAAATAAAAGCTGATTCGATTCCAACGTTATTTTGCAGTGAAGATGACGTTATTGGAGAACATGCCGCTTCTGTTGGGAAAGTTGACGAGGCTAAATTATTTTATTTAATGAGCCGTGGACTGTCTGAAAGCAGGGCAAAAAAATTAATAGTTGAATCTTCATTCCGTCCAATAATGGATAACATTGATGATGAAAAATTGAGAGATAAATTATTTGATGAATTGGAAAGAAGAATTTAAAAAGGAAGTTAAGAAATAAGAATATTAAGTTTGAAAAAAATACCCGCAAAGTGATATAATTTTTGTATTGCTTGTGGGTAAAATTGTAATTATAAGGAGGGAAAAAAATGGATTATAGAAAAAGAATTTCCAATATTTAAAAAAATAGAAATAACCATTATCTAGATACAGCGGCAACTTCACAAAAGCCAAAAAGAGTCCTAGATAAAATTATGGAATATTATGAGAAAATATAATGGAAATCCAGGACGTGGTTCACATACATTGTCTATGGAAGCCTCAAATTTAATGGCAAATGCACGTAAAACTGTACAAAAGTTTATTAATGCAAAATATCCTGAAGAAGTGATTTTTACAAAAAATACGACAGAATCAATTAATTTGATAGCTTATTCCTATGGAATGGAATTTATAAATGAAAATGATGAAATAATACTGGGAGTTTCCAATCATCATGCAAATATTGTGCCGTGGCAATTTGTGGCTAAAAAGAAAAATGCTAAGATAAAATTTGTTTATCTTACTGAAAATGGACAGTTTGATATTGAAGATTTTAAAAGTAAATTGTCTGATAAAACAAAACTTGTGGCGGTTTCTGCCGTGGTAAATGTTACAGGAGTTATTCAGCCGATAAAAGAGATTATCGAAATCACACGTAATAAAAATAAAAATGCACTTGTTCTTGTGGATGCTGCACAGTCAATGCTGCACTTTAGACACGATGTTCAAGATTTAGATGCAGATTTTCTTGTATTTTCAGGGCATAAACTGTTTACACCGATGGGAATTGGAGTTATGTATGGTAAAAAGGAGCTTCTTGAGAAAATGCCGCCTTTTTTGTATGGTGGAGATATGATTGAGTTTGTAACGGAGCAGGAATCGACATTTGCACAGCTTCCTAACAAGTTTGAAGGCGGGACTCAAAATGTGGAAGGCGCTGTAACTTTGGAGGAAGCGATTAATTTATTGAAGAAATAAGTTATGAGAAAATCAATGAAATTGAAAATTCACTTACAAAAAATGCTTTGGAGAAATTGAAAAAATTGGATTTTGTCGAAACATATTTTACAAAGGATGTTGAACATACTGGAATTATTGCCTTTAACGTGAAAAATGTACATTCCCACGATGTGGCATTTATATTGGATTCTTATGATGTGGCAGTTCGTTCAGGACATCATTGTGCTCAGCCTTTGATGAACTATCTAGGAATACCGTCGTGCTGCCGTGCTAGTTTTAGCATTTACAATAACGAAGAGGATATTGATAAATTGATAGAAGGGCTTTTAAAAGTAAAAGAAGTTTTTGGATTATAGAAAAAAAGTAAAAAATAAAAATTTGAAAAGAAGGTTATTATGAATTTAGAAAAAATTTATCAGCAGACAATATTAGAATACAGTAGACGTAGAGAATTAAACCGTGAAATTGAAAATCCGACATTTGCTGAAAGAGGGCATAATCCAAACTGTGGAGATGACTTAACTTTGGAAATAAAAACTGATGAAAATGACATAATAGCAGATGCCGCATTTATCGGTTCTGGATGTGCCATTTCAACAGCTTCTATGGCTATGCTGATTGACTTGATAAAAGGAAAGTCGATGGAAGAGGCAAAAGAAAAGGTAGATTTATTTTTTAAAATGATGAAGCAAGAGGAAAAGTTGACAAGTGAAGAAAGTAAAAAGCTAGGAGATGCAGTACTTATGGAGTATGTAGCTCAAATGCCTGCAAGAGTCAAATGCGCTACGTTAAGTTGGCATTCGTTAAAAAGTAATTGTAGAAAAGAGTGGAAAATAAAAAAATAAAAATAAATAAATAATAAAAAAAAAGCTGTATCATAAATATCTATGAAGCAGCTTATTTTTTTATCTTTTTTACTAAATTTTTATTAAATATCCCAATTTTTACTTAAATCAAATTTAAAAATCTCCAAATTTATTTATTCTTTCTGAAGGTTTTACAGTAAATTCACCTAAAATATCATACCTGAGATTAAAATAAGAAAGAAATATATCAGGTTTACATTGGAGATTTAAAAAAATTCCAAAAAGTCAAGGGCTGAAATTTTAAGATTCCCATTAATGCTATATTTTCCTGAGGAAACAAATTTTTGTAAATCAAACTTATCTTCTATTCTTAAATTTTCTGCAATTTCTTCAGATGCAGGATTTTCCGAATTATTAGAAATTAATTCTGTATCTGTATTTTCTGTTGCCAGTTGTTCATTTGAAATATTTTTTTCATCTGAAGCAGTTTCGGTTTCAGGAGTATTTACTGATAATATCAGATTTTCAAAATTTTGCGGCAAATTGCCTGGAACATTTGGAATATCAGTTGCTATCATTATAAAGCCTGCATTCCGTTCTTTTAGACAGTTTTAGCAAGGTTTCGTATTGTTCAGGCGTTGCCGAATGAATAACATGGACAATACGGTTTGCATTTTTAGGATCGTTTTCAAAGTTATAAGTTCTTGGTGTCCAATGGTTGATGTAATTATCGGCTGATTGTTCGCTTGTTAGCCATAAATCAGAGTATTTAGACATTGCATCAGTTATTGTGCCGCCAGGATTTGCAACTACGATTGAGTTGGGATACTTATTTTTTATATGATTATATATTTGTGCCATATAGTCGACTTCCAGTGGATTTGTTCCTGACGAGATTTCATCAATAAAAAATCCAGAAATATTGTTTGAGCCGTAAAACTGTATGTATTTATCAATTTCAGAAGTTACTTTTTTTATACTTTTTGTATATTCATCTGTTGTGACATATCCTAAATTTTTTTGATTCCCATTTCCTTTATTTTTTTCTAATTTGAACAATATATTCATATTCTGCCTTGTCAGAAGGTCCATTTTCAGGATTAATAATAACATAAGGAACTGTTGTTTCAGTTTTTGGTGGAATCTTTTTTTCATTAATTTTTTTCAGGTTCTGAAAAAGAATTATCAATTGGACTCTTATGAAACCCATTTGAAATATCCAAAATCTACTTTAAATTCATCTTCATTTTTCAAGTTATTTTTTTATAATATCATAAATTTCTTCATTTTTTTGAAAAATTTAATATTTTTTTATTTGATAAATTTCTTTTTATTTCGAGATAATTTCTCATTTGAAATATTTATGGATGGAGCATTATTTGATTCCACTTTTTTTCTCCAAATCCTAAACCTGTCATTCCTGCTAAAAAGATGGGATCAAAAAAATTATTATTTTTTTAACTTTTTTTCTTCATATAGACCTCCTTCCTGAAATTTACTTCTTTTTAATTTTATACTAAATCCCATTTAAAAAAATAGAAATTATTATTTGCTAACAAGAGATTTTTAGTCTCTTGCAAGAAAAATTTATAGCCAGTTCGCTGTTTAAACGGGAAATAGCGTTAAAAAGAATTTTTTTGACCAATAGAAATTATAAAATAATAAATTCGGACTGTTGAATTTGCTTTGTAGTCCGAATTAGAATATACTCGAACCCCATTAATACTGATCTAATTAATAGTGAATAAACTTTTGGGGATTTTTTTATTAAAAATATTTTTGTTTATTTTAGCAATATATAATATCATTTTTATAATTTCAAGAAAAAAATTTTTTAATTTTTTTATTTTCCATAGTTTTTCCAAGAATTATAAAACTTCGCTTTCATTAATGACAAGATCCAAAAGTTATATCATGCCCTTCAATCGGCACTTCCTCAATCATTTGAAAATCATAGCAAACTCCGATAAACAAAAGTATTCTTATTTTTTTCCCCTAACCTTATTCAGAAAAAGTGTCATAATATCCGCCACCAAATCCAATCCGATTTTTTTACTAGAATCAAACGCAAGTGCTGGAACAATCACAATATCCAGAATTTTTTTCATCATAAAAAAATCATCAGAAGAAGATTCGTAATACCCAAATTTATGCAAAAACAAGCTCATTTTCATTATATTTGTTAATTTTTCATTTCCCTGTTTTTTTACTATTTACAATTTTTGAAATAAAAAAAAATTTTTTTCAGGATAAAAGTTCTATTAATTTTGTGATTCTCACTTCATTTTTTTCATATCTGTAAAAAAATCATTATATTTTTGAGCATTTTTTTAAATATGGAGTTAAATTTTTCTATAATTAATTCACTTTTTTTGTCTACTTCTTCAAGAGAAAGATTGCTTCTCTTTTCTAAAATCTGTTTTTCTAATTTCATCTTTTTTTATTTGTAAATCTGTTTTTTTGTTTTTTTCATATTAAAATGTTCTCCTTTATTTTACCTTGTTTTCTTATCATTTGTAAAAGTCTGTAAAATCTGATTAATACTAAATTTCATTTGAAAAAAATAAAAAGTATATTTTATTTATTTTATTTTTCATTGGAATCCCGGAAACTACAAGATACACTTCATCTGCTGTTTCAGCTACAATTTGATTCATTTTTCCCGGCAATCTCACGAAAATACCTTCCCAGCGGATAACTTGGCACAAGTCCCATTCCCAGCTCATTTGAGACAATTATAGTATTTTTCAAATTGATCTGCAACATTTAGCAGTTCAATTACTGAATGTTCCACATCTTTATTTAGTTTTTTTCTAAAGTTTGAATATACAATTTTTTTCAAAAATTATCCCAGTCAATGTTCTGATTTTTCAAAAAAATTATATTAGTAATCATATTTGTAAGGCAGTCTACAAGCATATTGTTTTTTTATTTTATCATTATTTTTCAAAAAAATTACTTAATTCATTTTCAAAAATTTTTTTATAAGCCTCTACTGTAAACCATTCATCTTTTCTTCTTTTTTTGTGCAAACGCACCTTTTCCTTCATTTCTTCATCAAATACAAGCGATGTTGCCAAATATATTTTTTTCTGCTTTCCATTATTTAATTTTAAAAAGCATCTCTTCAGCAAATTTGCTTTTTCCCTGCTTTTTAGCTCCACCAGTAACAAAAAAATTAATCCCATTTTTTTCTCCTGTTTTATATCATTTTTATTTCAATAGACTTGTTCAATAACTATGCAAACTTGGAATTTAATAAAATAAATATCCTAAAGCAAGAAGTTTTGACCCCTTGTAAAAAAATAAAAAAAACTTAGATTATATAGTGAACCCTATTTAGATTAAACTGCTAAAAATTATAAAAATTTAAGGTTTGAGTAAATTAGTCATAACTTCGAGTTTAGTTTTAAAGCAGTTTTACTATAAAATGCATCTAAATAAAACTAAAAATTTTTATTTTTCTGCCAGTCATAGTAGCTTTGATTCAGGCTATATGCCTGAAAACCGTTATTGTTTAACAATTTAGAAGCCAAATTTGCATAGGCGCAGTTTCTTCCTCTGCAATAAACAATGATTTTCTTATCTTTTGGCAAATTTTTAATATTTTCCTCAAGATGTTTCATTGGAATATTAATTGCATTTTCTATATGGCTTGAATTAAATTCATCTTCAGGCCGTAAATCTATTATTAATGTTTCATTTTGTTCAGCCATTTCATAAGCCTGTTCTAATGTAATAGGGCGGATTTTCATACAGCTGTCATTAAATTCATTATGTATTCGCTGAATATCTGCCAGCTGTTTTTCCCCCACTCCAATTAAAAGGTATACCAAGTCAATTATCTGCGTATTTGCAATTTCATAAACAACATAATTTCCCTTTTTCTCATTAATGACTAGGTTTCCATCCTTTAAAATCTGCAAATGCCTAGAAGTATTTGCGATGCTCATTCCTGTTTCATTTGAAATGCTTTCCACAGTTTTTGCCCCTTGTACAAGCAGATCCAGTATTTCAATCCTTTTTTCACTAGACAGGCATTTTCCAATTTTTGATAATCCTGAATATAGGCTATTTTTATAATTTTCACATATTTTATCCATTTATTTATCTTCCTTTTTAATTATAATAGTAAAATTTTTAAATAAAAGTATTGACAATTTTTTTAAATATGATACTATTCAATTACTTAATTGAATAGTTGATTTTTCTAAAAATAGTATAACACAAATTTTTTTAAAAAAATAAACTATAAATTTACTAACTTAAATAAAGAAAAAAATAAAAAAAGAAAGAGGATGATGTAAAATGGCATTAAATTTAAATAAAGATAATTTTTGAAAAAAAGTATTGCAAATGGAGTGGCTCTAGTAGATTTTTTTGGGCTAGCTGGTGCGGACCTTGTAAAATGCAGCTTCCTATTATTGAAGAATTTTCAGGAGAAATGGAAGGAAAAGCTACAGTTGGAAAAAGTAAATGTAGATGAAGAATTGGAATTGGCACAATCTTTTGGAATCCAAAAGCATTCCTACATTAATTTTTATTCAAAGATGGAAAACCTGTTAAAAAAATTAGTTGGATTACATTCAAAAGAAGCGCTTTATGAAGAAGTAAATCAAGTATTATAATTGTAAATCAGGTAAAAATAGGTTGTTAAAGAAATATTTATTTATAGGACAAGTCTAGTGGTTATTTTTTTCTGCTAGACTTTAATTATAGTATTTAATTTCATAAAAAAACAGAGTAATGTTTTTATTCATTTAACAGTAAATTTTAAAAAAAGCATTTATACATATTGTTATTTGAATAAAAAAATGATATAAAAAAATTAAAAAAGGAATGGTGAAAATATGTACGATTCAGTAATTATCGGATCAGGACCGGCAGGACTTACAGCCGCAATTTATTTAAGCCGTGCTGGACTAAAAAATATCGTAATAAATGGAATGGAGCCAGGCGGACAGCTTATAACAACAACAGAAGTTGAAAACTTTCCGGGATTTCCACAAGGAATTTCAGGACCGCAATTAATGGAAGATATAAAAGTCTCAATCCCAAAATTTTGGGACTGAATTTTTGCAAGCGGTGGTAAAGGATATTAAAGATGTTGAAAATAATGGGAAAAAGACATTTGAATTACATTTAGATAATGGAAATGTTGTAGAAACAAAGACAATAATTTTATCAACAGGAGCAAGTGCAAAATATCTTGGAATTGAAAATGAAAGGGAAAATATTGGAAAAGGAGTCAGCGCCTGTGCTACTTGTGATGGATTTTTCTATCGTGGAAAAGAAGTAGTTGTAATTGGCGGGGAGATACTGCAATGGAAGAGGCTTTATTTTTAACAAAATTTGTAAATAAAGTTACTATTATTAATAGAAGGGAATTTTTACGTGCTTCTGCAATTATGCAAAAAAGAGCAAGAGATAATGAAAAAATCGAGTGGAAGCTGGATTACACGCCTAAAAAAGTATTGGCAGATGAAAAAAAGTTACAGGAATTGAACTTATAAATAATAAAACCGGAGAAATCGAAACTTTTAAAACAGATGGAATTTTTTTGTGGCAATTGGAAGAACTCCAAATACAAAATTTCTTGAAGGAAAAGTTGAAATTGATGACAGAGGCTACATTATGACAAAGGGAAAATCTTCTAAAACAAGCACTTCTGGAATTTTTGCAGCAGGAGATGTTCAAGATAGTAAATATCAGCAGGCGATTGTTGCGGCAGGAAGTGGAGCAATTGCGGCACTTGATGTGGAAGAATATTTGAGGGAAAATAATTTATAATTTTTTTAGATTGAAAATATATTTGAAGAAACTGTCTTAAATTAGATAGTTTCTTTTTTTGTTTTTAAATATATACTCAAACTTATTTAAAATTAAACTATTAAAGATCATATAAATTCAGGGTTTGAGTAAAATAATCATAATTTTTTTGAGTTCAGTTTTTTTAAAGCAGTTTTACTATAAATATTCTGAGGCAAGGAGTTTTGAACTTTTGTGAAATAAAAAAATTAAGTTGTCGAACAGGTCTGTAATAAAAAAAAAGTGAAAAATTAAGAATTGAAAAAAATATTTATCATTGAAGTTTTAGTGGCGATATGATAAAATTTTTAGATGAAATCATAGTAAAACTAATTTAGAAAAAAACTATGGATATTTATTCAATCCCATGTTTGATTTGAAACAGATTGATATTAAAAAGGATTTGAGTATAAAAAGAAAAAAATGAAAATAGAGGTAAATTGATGAAAAGTAGTAATCTTATAAAAAGAAGATAGAATTGGATTTTTTTAATATTTCATATGTTTGTTATTGCATTTGTGCTATTTTTTTAAAAAAAGTGTGGTGACTTTTTCCAAATGATGCATTGGAAATGAAATTTTTTTAGAATATCTGCTTATGGGAGTGTATATTTATACATTTTTTTACGGCAAAAAAATTTATTTAGAGTGGTTAAATTCGTATATGATTTTTTTGTATACGCTGTTTTTTTGTTTAATTTTACAAGGATATTTCTGGATATTGTGAATTATAAGGAATTTGGATGGGCTACGAAAGTTTGCTAACTTTTATTTTTATTATGACGTGAGAAATGAGATAATAACAGTTTTTTTACTTGTCTTATTGTTTACACATTTGGGATTTTTTATTGGAATTTCAAATGAAAAAATTAGTGAAATAAGAAGCAGCATTACACTTGAAAGCAGAAGAATGTTTACAGATATTGGAATGGCTTTATTTATAATCTCATTGCCTGCTTTAGCCTACAAAATGTTCATACAGTTAAGAGTAATATTACATGCTGGATATGAGGCTTATTATACTGGGATTTTAAAGGGCGTCGATTATCCTGCATTTACAAAAGGTTCTGGAACAGTAATGACAATCGGATTTTTAATATTTTTAATTTCTATTCCATCCAAAAGAAAATTTTTGACAATTTCTTCCCTTTATCTTATGGTAAAACTGCTGGATTCGTTCAAGGGGGCAAGAGCAATATTTTTGACACAGCTGCTTTTTATAATGTGGTATTATGCAAAAGTTTATGGAATCAGGATAAAAGCCAAGACAATGGTAAAATTAGTAGGATTTACAGTGATTTTCTCACAAATTCTAGTATCTATCCGAAGTAAAAAAATATTCAGTTTAGATTTAATAAACACAATTTATAATTTCCTGTTTTCTCAAGGTGTAAGCTACCTTGTCCTAGGCTACACAATTAACTTCAAGCATAACATTGTCGGACATGGAAGTTATCCGTACATTTTGCAGGGACTGTTAGGCTTCCAACCACAGTCGCTTGAAACTCTTGAAACAACAAATTCACTTGCAGACAGATTAACATATTACCTAAATTCAGGAGCTTATCTAAAAGGTGAAGGAATTGGTTCAAATTACATCGCTGAAATGTATGATTTAGGATATATCTGGTTAATTATAATTTCAATTTTACTTGGAATTGCAATTATAAAGTATGAAAAATATGTTGTAAAAAATAGATTTTTATTATTAACAAGTTATTACTTTATCCCAAATTTATTTTACATCCCAAGAGGTTCATTCTTTGGAGAAGGATTAATAAAAAATATGGCAATGCTAATTGCAGTTTACGTTCTAGTCTTTAGCTTTGACTATATGTACAGGAAGATTGAGGAAAAGAAGGAACTGATTTGATTTTTTTAGGGAGTTGAGTGAAGATTGAGCGAAAACAAAGAACAAGTATTTAAAGTTCATTGGGTAGAGAAGTTGAAAAATGGTGTTTAAACTGATTTATATTCCAGTATTGTTTTTGGGAATGGAGATTTTCTTTGGATTTTTTTTTCAATAAATGAAATATTTTTTTAAATGCTTTTTTGACTGTTCTGCTTTCAATCATAATATTTTTTTAATTTTATCTATTTTTTTGTTTTTAACAAAAAAATTGAAGTCCTTGACGATATTTTTGACATATTATGAAAGAGGAAAAGAAGTTTGTGTGTAGAGAATAGAAAAAGACAATATTAGGATACTTTTAATGAGAATACATTGGATTTTTAGTGAAAATATTAAAACATTTATCAGATAGATTATTGTGATGTTCCAATTTATTTGTTTGGAAAGAAAAAAATTGTTAAAAACTTGAAAAAAATTATTTGTAAATTTCAACTTGAAAAAAAGGAAATTGAAAATATAGTATTTGAAATTTCCAAAAAAAGAATTATTTATAGAAAAAAATACAAAGATATTTTTTTAAAAAAATGCTATTATTATAATAATTTTTTTATCTTGATAGTAGTTAAATATTCTGATAATATGTTTTTTTGAATTACTTTTTGATAATTATTATTTTGGGAGTTATTATTTTAGAGATTATTTCTTTAATTAGAATGAAAATTTGTACACCGAATATTATAAAAAAATATTTAGTAATTTTTATAAGTGTTGATGATGAAAAAAATACAGTAAGTATGATATAAAAAAACTGGTGATTACAAGTCCGAATACAAAAAAAGTGGAACGATAGATTTTGGATACAGAATGTTAAAAAAATTTTTTTGGAAATAATGAAAAAAAGGTTTATACACTAATTACTTCTAAAAAAATTCAGAGTTTAAAAAAATGAGGATTACGAAACTTTTTATGGAGAAATAGTGAAATTTTTGTATTGTTAATGGAATTGAGTATGAGTTGGTGTAGAAAAAAATAGGAGTTTAACGTTGATGGAAGTAGAAAATATAAAAATAATAAACGGAATACATGACAATAATAAAAAAACGATATAGTCAAATGGACTAATGAAAAGGGAAAGGATTTTCTTGAGCAATGGGCTGGAAAAAGCCTTGATTTTCCGCTTACAGAAAGCCAAATTGATGATTTGAAGGATATTTACTCGATTTTTTGTGAAAATGAATTTGTGGGGATTATTCAGAAAAATACGAAAAGAAATGAATAATATCCATATTGGGCGATTTCTGATTAATCCTGAACTTGCTGGAAAAGGACTTGGAAAAAGGGCTTTGTTGGAATTTATAAGTTTGATTTTTCAAGAAAAGAATGTAAATTCTATTACGTTAAATGTGTTTGATTATAATGTGGGGGCAAAGAAATTGTATGAGAAAGTGGGATTTAAAGTTGTGAAATATTACTGAAAAATCCGATGAAAAAAAGTATATGATGATTAGAAAAAAAGGTGAAAAAAATAGGAGAAAATGATGATAGAAAAAAATATATTATGTCTGGGTTGGAAATGCCAAAAAAAGCCTGATATTTTCTATAAATGTTTGGAATCTTGGAAAAAGAATTTGCCTGATTTTTGAAATTATAGAGATAAATGAGAAAAAAATTTTGACATGGAAAAACATCTTGCGAAAAATAGATTTTTCCGTGAATGTTATGAAAGAAGGCTTTGGGCTTATGTTTCAGATTATATGAGAGTGCATTTTATGTATGAAAAATTCGGGAATTTATGTTGATACGGATATGGAAATAATTAAAAATTTGACACCGATTTTTAGAAGAAAAAGATTCTTTTTTTAAAAATCCAAAAAAATGAGAAATTAAAAAAATGGATTTTTTTATAGGTTATGAAGATGAAAAGCATATAAGTGTTGGGATTTTTGGAACAACGAAGCATAATGGAGTGCTGAAGGATATTAAAGAGTTTTATGAAAAAGAGATTTGGGAAAAGCCAGTTTGGACGATTCCAAAAATATTTACGTATGTTTTTGAGAAAAAATATAATTTGAGCGAGAAAAGAGAAAATTTATTGAAAGATGGGAAAATAGTGATTTTTTTCCGAAAGAATATTTTTATCCTTACGGGTTTCATGAAAAATATACAGATGACTGCATAAAATCTGAAACTTATGGGATACATTGGTGGAATGACAGCTGGAGCAGCTTGAAGGCGAGGCTGTTTTTGGAAGCGAAGCATTTGTCGGGAGTAAAAAAGTTAATGAAGAGGGCTAGGATAATTGCTAGGTATTATTTGAAGGAAAAACGTAAATAAAAGACAAAGGAAAAAATAAAGTTGGTAGATACTAAAAAAAGTGATATAATGGAATGAAATATTTATATAATAAACAAAGGATTAGGAGAAACAAGAGAAAAAAATGAGCAAATTAAAAAAAGTATTATTGTCGCTTATGATTTGTGGGGCGACTGTTAGCTGGGCAAAAGGAATTTAAGATGATGACATATAATATTTATGGGGCAAGGCTTACAAACGGACAGAAATTGGGAGAAAGCATAAAGCCGTATGCACCTGATTTTATATCACTTCAGGAAGTTGATAAATTTACAAAGAGAAGCAATTTTAGGGATGTAACGTCTGATATTGCAAAAGTCTTGGGATATGATTATTATTTTTTCAAAAAATCGAGAGATTATGATGGCGGGGAATATGGAATTTCATTTATCTCAAAATATCCGCTTGAGAAAATATACACTTATGAATTGCCCTCAGAAGGTGAGGAAAGAAGACAGCTTGTAGTTGCAGAACTTTCTAAAAAGACTTTTGGTAAAAAGGTTTTAGTTATGAATACACATTTAGACTTTAAGCCAAGTATAAAACCTGAGGAAATGGAATCACTTGATTTACTTACAAAAATTTTTTTGATAAAAGATGATATAAAATTTATAAGCGGAGATTTTAATTTTTTGCCATCAACAAAATATTATGGACAAAATGACAAAGGACTGGAGAGATACATATATGGAAGCTAATTTTAGTGGAGCAAGATCACTTTCAGATCCAAGAATTGACTATATTTTTTTGGAAGTCAGTCAAAAAAATGGAAGGTGAAAGTCAAGTTATTTTTATCAATGATGCAACTCAAGACTGGACAAAATTATCGGATCATCTTCCGTATATAACAACTGTGGATATAAAATAAAAAATTAAAAAAATAAAAGGAGATATAAAATATGAAGGTTTCCCTTGTAATGCCGACAATTAATGTCACAACTGAACTTGAATTGTTTTTAAAAAGTCTGAAAACACAGACTTATAGGGATTTTGAACTGATTGTGGTGGATCAAAATGAAGGAAATGAAGTTTTTGAAATTGTAAAAAATTATGAAGAGGAATTTAAGATAAAATATGCGAAAAGTGATGAAAAAGGGCTTAGTTTAAACAGAAATAGAGGGCTTGTGCTTATGGAAGGGTGAAATTGTGGGATTTCCTGATGATGACTGTGAGTATCAGCCTGACACATTGGAAAAAGTTGTTGCTTTTTTTGAAAAAAAGAAAGATTATCGAATTTATTCATGCCGTACACTTGAACGTGGGAAAACTTATGGAACAGGTGTTATGGAAAAAAAGGATATGGAAATAGCCAAGAATAATGTGGATAAAACTGTGAAGTCTATAACTTTTTTTGTGAATTATAAAAAAGATGACATCATTTTATTTGATGAAAGTTTAGGAGTTGGTGCAACTTTTGGAAGCGGGGAAGAGACTGACTATGTGCTGACATTGCTTCATAAGGGCTACAAGGGAAGATATTTTGCAAACGACATAATTTTTCATCCAGCTAAAAAAGGAAATTACAGTGACCTTGAACGTGCCTATAAATATGCTTTGGGATTTGGAGCATTGGTAAAAAAGGAAGTGAAAGGCAGAAAAAATAAATTTTACATTCTAAAATACTGGAAACGGCAATTTAGAAGTTTTGTCGGAACGATTATTACAAAAAATAAAAAATATCATAAAGTTGTGATGAAAGGCAGAAAAGTTGGATATACAAAATATGAAATTTAAAAAATAGGAGAAGAATATGGATAAGGTAAAATGCTTGATAAATATGATAATAGCTTATCTTATTTATCCATTTAACAAAGGCAAGTTCAAAAATAGAAATATTTGGCTTGTGGGCGGAAATGCAGGAGAGCTTTTTGTGGATAATGGACGTGCGATGTATGAATATTTACGGTCAAAACAGCAGGAGGAAATATACTGGGTAATAAATAAAAATGCTAAAATTGCTAAAAAAATTCCAGGAGAAAAACTGATAAAAGGAAGTGTAAAGAGCTACCTTTATTTTATGAATGCAAAAGTTGCATTATTTTCCCATTCAATTTCTGCAGATATTGCCCCGTACCTTTTTGTAGTGCCGTTAATAAACAAATTTCACAAAAAAATATTTAAAGTATTTCTAAATCATGGAACAGTAGGCTTTAAAGTACGTCAGGCGATGAATCCAAAGACGGCAAAAGTGGCAGAAGCCCTTGTAAAATCCTATGATTTAAATATCTGCGACTCAGAATTTGAAAGAAAAGTGAAAACAGAAGTCTGGTGGGAAGTGCCGAAAGAAACAGCAGTTATAACAGGTTATCCAAGATATGACAAATTATATAACTTGGAAATCGCTGAAAAACAAATATTTTTTTATGCCAACTTGGCGAAACTGGCTAAAAATCAGAAAATCAGAAAATTTGAAGATACAAAAATATTTTTCAGAATATCTCAAATTTAATTACAGATAAAAAAATTAAATGATTATCTGGAAAAAAATAATATTAAATTGAATGTCTACATTCATCAATTAATGCAGGATCATTTAAAAAAATTTTTGGAAATATAAAACTTGGAAAAAAATATAAGAATACTTCCGAAAAGAAGTAAATATAACTGAGGAACTGCAAAAATCAAAATTATTAATAACAGACTATTCAAGCGTAGCCTACGACTTTTATTATCTAAACAAGCCAATTATCTTCTTCCAGTTTGATAAACGTGAATATGAAGAAAAAGTTGGATCTTATGTGGATTTAGATAAGGATTTGTTTGGAAAGCAGGTTAAAACTGTGGAAAAAAATGTGTAGAGGAAATTATTGAGATTTCTGAAAAATAATTTTTCATTATGATAAGGATATGAAACAGAAATCTGATAAATTACGAGAGAAGTTCTTGAAGTATGTGGATAAAGGAAATTGTGAAAGAGTTTATAGTGAAATTTTTAAAAAAAGGATAAATTAAAAATTGATATAAAAAAATAAGTATAATAAATTTAAAAAAAATAAAGATAGAACAGAGGTAAAATAACGATGGCAGATACACCGCTTATGAAGCAATATAAGGAGATAAAATCTAATTTTGAGGATTCTATATTGTTTTTTAGATTGGGTGATTTTTATTAAATAAAGCAAGAACACTCGCGACTTTAGTCGTGAGATGAATTGCACGAAAATTTTAGTAAGCATATAGGGAAACTTGTATGTAGATACGGAGCAAAACCGTGCAACAAAGAAACTGAATTGCTGGGAACTCTTAAAGCTGGTATAACCACAACATAATACCTAAATTAGAATATGGTATAAGTGTGATGGTGGCGAAAGCAGAAAAAATATACTGGATGGTGCAAGGTAAAATCCTAAACATTATGATAATAGACAATCAGCAGCTAATCCTGAAAAGGAAAGTTCAACGACTATCCCTCGTGAGGGGAGTACAATACAAGCGATAGGTATTGGAAGTGGTTTCGCCTAAGTCCTTGAAACAGGATATGGATAAGATATAGTCTGTGCTTGTTAGAGATAACAAGAAGTTCATAAGAGAACTGCATAAATGGTAGCGTATTTATGTGAACAACACTTCCCACTGTTGTGGGGTTTTAAAAAAACTTTAAAAAAATATTTTAAAAAAAATAAAAAAAATACTTTTTTTTTAGATAAAAATGTAGAATACATGGTATAATATCTCTGATGAAAAGGAGGTGATTATCTATGTATTTAACATTTAAAACAACAAGTAAAAACATCTTAGTAAGAAAAGAGTTTAGAAATTTAAAATATTTATGCTCATATAGCCAAGAACTTTAAAGAATGAAGCTATATATAATGTTAGACAATACTATTTTTGAAAATAAAAAGTATTTAAGTTATAATGAAAAACTATAAAATGCTTAAAAAAATAGTGAGAACTATAAGAAGTTAAATTCTAATATGGCTCAACAAATTTTAAAAAGAAGTAGATGAAAGTTTTAAATCATTCTTTTGGACTTTTTAAAACTTGCTAAGAATGATCAATATAAGGGTAAAGTAAAATTACCTAAATTATCTTGCTAAAGATGGATTTACAACTCTTGTTATAGGATTTTGTTAGATTAAAAGATGATATGCTGATAGTTCCTTATTCAAATTCATTTAGAAAGACACATAAGGAAATCGCAATAAAACTACCACCAGTATTAAAAAGACAAGAAGATAAAAAGAGATTAGAATAATACCAAAACAACATTCTAGGTACTTTGAAATTCAATATACTTATGAGGTAGAAGAAGTTCAAAGGGAATTAAATAAAGAAAAATGCACTAGGAATTGATTTAGGTATAGACAATCTTTGTACTTGTGTAATTAATAATGGATCTTCATTCATAATAGATGGTAGAAAATTAAAATCAATTAATCAATACTATAATAAGATAAATGCAAAATTACAAAGTATAAAAAGATAAGCAAAAGATTGAGCGAACAACATTAAGACAAAAAGAGAATAGCTAGAAAGAGAAATAATCGTATAAATGATTATCTTTCAAAAAGCAGCAAGAATAATTATAAATTATTGTCTTAATAATGATATAGGGAAAAATAGTTCTAGGATATAATGAAGATTTTCAAAGAAATTCAAATATAGGAAGTATAAATAATCAAAACTTTGTAAAGTATACCATATGGAAAAATTAAGAGGTAAATTAATATATCTATGTAAACTATATGGAATAGAATTTAAACTGCAAGAAGAGAGTTATACATCAAAAGCAAGTTTCTTTGATGGAGATGAAATTCCAATATATGATAAAGAAAATCAGCAAAGAATATGTATTCAGTGGAAAAAAAGGATAAAAAGAGGACTATATCAAACAAGTAAAGGCTATCAATTAAATGCAGATTGTAATGGAGCATTAAATATATTAAGAAAAAGTAAAGTTGTGGATTTAAGTATCCTATACAATAGAGGTGAGCTGAATACGCCTAAAAGAATAAGGGTGGTGTAAAGCTATCAAACTTCTTAGAAAATTTTTTTGAAATATATTTTTAAAGATTTTAGAACCCTGTGACTTTAGTTGTGGGAGGTTCAGGAGATGTTTTTTGAGGATGCGGTAAAGGCGTCGAAGGAGTTGGGACTTACCCTTACTTCGAGAAATAAGGAAAAAAATGCAGATGTTCCGCTTGCGGGGATTCCGTTTCATTCGGCAGATTCATATATAACAAAACTTGTTTCAAAAGGGTATAAAGTTGCGATTTGTGAGCAGACAGAAGATCCGAAGATGGCAAAAGGAATTGTAAAACGGGAAGTTGTAAAGATTATAACGCCAGGGACAGTTGTGGATGTGGAGGCACTTGATGCCAAGAGCAATAATTACTTGATGAGTATTTTGAAAATTGAGAATAAACTTGGAGTTGCGTATATTGATATAACTACTGGAGAGTTTAAGGTAACGGAAGTTGAAAAGGATGATGATTTTGTAAAATTATTTAATGAACTCAATAAGATTGAGCCTAAGGAAGTGCTTGTAACAGAGGATTTTTATGGGGAAATTAAGGAAAAGTTAGATGATTTTTTACAAAAAAATGATTCTGTTGTGACTTTTGTGAATAAAGTTCGGGATAGTGCTAAATATCTTATGGAGTATTTTGAGATTGTGTCGCTGGAAAGTTATGGAATTAAGGATAAAAAAGGGATAATTGGAGCTGCTGCAATGGCACTTGATTATGTGGCTACTATGCAGGTTGAGCATGAATTGACTGTGGAGAAAATTGAGTTTGTGAATATTTCCAATTATGCTGAAATAAATGCGATTACAAGCAGAAATTTGGAACTTTTGAAAAATCAGAGAGAAAAAACTGTGTATGGGTCGCTTTTGTGGGTTCTGGATGAGTGTAAAACTTCGATGGGAACACGGCTATTAAAGAGATTTATAAATAATCCGCTTTTGAATATTGATAAAATAAAGAAAAGGCAGGAGGATGTTCAGTATTTTATTGATAATATCTTGATTCGTGAAGATTTGAGGGAGAAACTTGAAGATATTTATGATCTGGAGCGGCTTCTGGGGAAAATAATCTTTGGGAGTGAAAATGGGAAAAGATTTGACGGCATTGAAAAAGACAATAAAATCCGCTGTTGAAATAATGAAAATTTTGGAAAATACTGATTTTTTTAAGAGTATAGATGTAAATATTTTGTTTGAGTGTTATAAAATAATTGATGACAGTATAAATGAAGATGCACCGTTTTCTGTGAGGGAAGGTGGAATTATAAAATCTGGGTACAGTCAGGAATTGGATGAAATTAGAAATATTATGAATTCCGGGAAGGACTTTTTGCTGGATATTGAGCAAAGGGAAAGAGAAGCGACTGGGAATTAGAAATATGAAAATAAAATTCAACAAAGTTTTTGGTTATTTTATTGAAATTACGAAGTCAAATCTGAATATGGTGCCAGAGCATTACATAAGAAAGCAGACACTTTCAAATTCAGAGCGGTATATTACGCCTGAGCTGAAAAAATATGAGGATACGATAATAAATTCTAAAGCAAAAATCGAAGATTTGGAATATCATTTATTTAAGGAAGTTAGCAGGAAAGTAAAAGAGCATCGGAAAATTTTGTCAAAATTAGCGGAAAGGCTGGCATATATTGATGTGATGGTGTCTTTTGCAGTGAATGCCATTGAAAATGATTATGTGAAACCTGAAATGAGTGAAGAATATTCCTTTGAAATTGTGGATGGAAGGCATCCAGTTGTGGAAAAATTAATTGGAAGGACAGATTATGTTTCAAATGATACGATTTTTACTGAAAAAGAAAGCTTTGTCGTGCTGACAGGGCCTAATATGTCAGGAAAATCAACGTATATGAAGCAAATTGCACTAATTTCCATAATGGCTCAAATCGGTTCGTTTGTGCCTGCTGGAAAGGCGAGGTTGTCGATTATAGATAAGTATTTGACGCGAATTGGGGCTTCTGATGATATTTTGACTGGGCAGAGTACGTTTATGGTGGAAATGAGCGAGGTTTCCAACATTTTGAACAATGCGACTGAAAAAAGTCTTATTATATTAGATGAAGTTGGACGTGGAACTTCCACAACCGATGGAGTTTCCATAGCGACTGCCATTTCAATGTATATTCACGATAAAATCGGTGCTAAGACAGTTTTTGCAACACATTATCATGAACTTACTGATTTGGAAAATAAATTTTCACATATTGTAAATTATCGGATAGAAGTGGATGAAAAACAGGGAAAAGTAATGTTTTTACGAAATATTGTGAAAGGTGGAGCGGATAAGTCTTATGGGATTGAAGTGGCAAAATTGGCTGGACTTCCAAAGGAGATACTTGTTGAAAGCAGGAAAATTTTAAAAAGGCTGGAGCAGAAGAAGGAGCTTATTGAGAAAAACTGTGGATGTTCGCCAGCTTTCGCTTTTTGGTGAAAATTTAGAATTTGAAGATGATTTTGAGGAAATTGAAAAGGATTCTGAAAATATTGAAAATAATCAGTTTTATGAGGAAAAATTGCTGAAAATTGAAAAAGAGAAGGAAAGTTTACAAGAAATTGTGAATAAGATAGAAGATTATGATATAAATAATATTACGCCGATGGATGCGATGAAATTTTTGTTTGAACTGAAGGAAAATATGAAAAAAGATAATTAAAATAGGAGAAAAAAATAATGTGGAAGAAAATAGGTTATGGAGGGCTTATATTAATACTGATATATTTTATATATGCGGTATTCTTTAAAAAAATTCCGGCACCGCTTGATCAGATGCAAAAGGATATGAAGGCTAAAAAGGTTGTGTACAGGTTAAGGGATGAAGCGATTGTTTATGCTGATGAGCAAATTGGATCTGAAGGAGATGAAGTCATCAGGTTTAAAAATGTAATCGTGGATCTTGTAAAAAAACAGATGGTAATTTCCGGGAAAAGAAGGGATTGTAAATACCAAGACGCTTGATGTTTCATTGATGAAAAAAGTTGTTGGTACAACAAAGGACAGAAAGTGGGAAATTTATACAGAACGGGTAGATTATAAAAAGCAGGGAGATCAGCTAATTTCACCAGTAAAAACAAAACTGGTAAATACCTTTGACGATACTTTTTCTGAAGCGGATAAAGTTGAAACGACAACGAAGTTTGAAACGATTGTAGCGACAGGGCATGCAAAATATAATAATAAAAAAGACAAAAAAACTATGACAGCAGATAAGATTACGTATAATGATCCGACAAAGGTAAGTTTTGCAGAAGGTCATGTTGTCTATAAGGAAGAAAAAACTAAAAGAATGCTTACAGCAGATAAGATGCGATATGATGACATTAATAAAATAGGAAATGCAGAAGGTCATGTGCATTACACTTCTCCTGAAAGCAAGCTGGATGCTCAAAAGGCAGATTATTATATGAATGGTGATGATGAAAGAGTAGAAGGTTTTGGAAATGTTGTTTATACAGGGAAAGAAAGTGTAATTACAGCAGACAGTGCCGTATATTTCATCAAGAAAAAACAAATTAATGGAAATGGACATGTTGTTTATAAGAGCAAGGAAAGTGTAATTACAGGAGACAGCGCTGTTTATCTTGTTGACAAGAAACAAGTTGATGGAAGAGGACATGTTAGATATACGGGAAAAACTATGATAATTACAGGAGATCATGTTTTTTATGATAAAGTTGCCAATATAATAACTGGTGATGGAAATGGTACTTATAATTACTTGCCGAGAAGAACGACAGGAACTTATAGAAGTGGAGTTTATGATTTGAAAAACGCACACTATGACTACAAGTGATTATTATACTGCTAATTATGATGATTATAAAATGGATGGAACAGGGCTTGTATATGTTTTTCCCTACAGGAAATGCCACTATGAATGGACCTTTTAATGTAAAGAAACAAAACTTTAATGTTCATGGTGCAAACGGAAAAATGAATACAATTTCAAAAGATATTTTTGCAAATAAAATGGAAATGACAAGTGTTCAAGGGGACAAAATTTCATCTGATGTTGGACAGGGAAGTTTTGAGAGAAAGGAATTTAGGTTTGATGGACATGTAAAAGGAAAAATTAGAGGTAATGTAAAGGATTTGATACATGATCCAAGACCGCTTGTGGAATCAGAAGCAGTACATTTTGTCGGAAATACTGCAAAAGTTTATTTTGTTTCCCATAAAAATGGAAGTAATATGAGTATTACACGTAGTGAAATTAAGGAAAATGTACGTATGACATATAAAGATATTACTTTGGATTCCCAATATAATGAAATGGATTCAAGAAGAAACCTTATACTTGCAAGAGATAAAGTTATGGTTGACTTTAAGAATAATACTAAAATGACTGCAAAATTATTTGTATATGGATATGAATAAGCAGGAAGGATATGCTAGAAATAATGTAAAGATCGTAAGTACATTGCCGCAATTTAAGACAATTAATACAAGTGCTGATAAGGCTACAATTTATCTGAAGGACAAAAAGATAAAATTAAATGGAAATGTAGTAACTTATCAAGGTAAAAATCAGATTTCATCTAAAAATGCAATATACGATATGGATAAAAAAATTCTTGAAAATGAAGGAAATATCCAAATGCGATATGAAGTTCAGAATAATGATGGTAATAATAGCATTAACGGTAATAGCAATGAAATTCCAGGAAGATCGGATCCTAGAAATTCTGAAGCGGTTCAAGAAGTGATAGGCAAGCTGTCAGTTTCTGAAGGAGGTCGCCTTCCAAAATCAATGACTGCCTCAAACGGCGTTCCAGTTACAATAAGATGGCATTCTTCAAATTCAAGCTTATATTCAGTGTCAGGAAGAGTCAATAAGCAATTTTATGGTGGTGGAAGTAAAGGGGCAACATTAACTGCAACTGCAACAGCTGGATCAAATACAGCGGAAAAAACCTTTAGTGTAAGTGTTCCGACAGAATCAGCCCATGAAATGCTGGTAAGGGCGGCAAGCAATATTTATGTTCCAGAAGATGGAGAAAATCTGCCTTCATCAGTTAGAGTAAATGTAAATAAAGGAACAATAGATATACCAATATCTTGGAGCAAAAATGGAGACAGAAATGTGGCAACGCTAAGATACGGTGGTGCTTCCTATCGTCAACAATTTTTAAATGATTTTTTTATTAAAAAGTGAGTCAAATAAAAAAAACTCACTTTTTTTAATTTCTTTAAAATACAAAAAAATATAATAATAATCAGATTTTTTTAGTTGAATATAATTAAAACATCTGTTATAATAAATTATGAGAAATAGTTTTACTTATGAAAATGAAAAACTACAAGTCATTTTCAGAATTAATTATGTTTTTATTTAATTCTTAAAAAAAGTTAGATTGTATATTACTGTAAATAACTTTAAAAATTATATAAAATGTTTTTGTATTTAAGGGGGAAAATATGAATAAAAAAACTAAAAAAAATATATTAAATGAAATACATAAACAGGCAGAAAATTTTTCACACGGGGAAGAAATTGCTAATTTTGTAAGTCATACTGTAGGAGCAGGGTTAGCAATTCTGGCTTTTTTAATATTGACAATACGTGCTAGCTGGACACGTGATGCTGGAACGATAATATCCTTTATGGCATTTGGCTTTGGATTGATAGTTTTGTATACAATGTCGGCTATATATCACGGATTAAAGCCAGGAACAGCCAAATCAATATTTGAAATTTTTGATCATTCGGCAATTTATATTTTAATAGCGGCTTCTTATACTCCATTTCTATATTTAGTTGTCAATTCTCCAATGAATAAAATTATATTGACAATTCAATGGGTAGTCTGTATTTTGGGAATTGTATTTAAAGTATTTTTTACCGGTAAATTCAAATTATTTTCAACATTGCTTTATTTAATAATGGGCTGGATGATTGTATTTGCCTGGAATGATTTAATAAATAATATAAATAGAGTTTCATTAATCTATTTGGTTTTTAGGCGGAGTTCTGTATTCGCTTGGAACAATTTTTCTATTCGTGGAAAAATCTGCAAGTTTAATCATATGATATGGCATATTTTTTTGTGATTCTAGGAAGTATTTCACATTTTTCTAGCTGTGTATTATTTAATATAAGTAAAAAAAATAAAGAATGTATATTTTATTTTTAGAAAGGGTAATTTAATGGGAAGAAAATCAAAAGTATCTAATGAACTAAAAAGTTGAACTCGTAAAAAAATGATATTGGAAGGAAAGGGACTATTCAAGGATTGTCAAAGGAATACAATGTTGCGAAGTCATCATTAATGACATGGAAGAAAAAAATATCTTGAAATAGGTGAAGAAAGTATAAAAGTTGAAGATAAAAATAGACATTACTCTCGTGAAACTAAAGATAAAAGCTGTTAAAAAGCTACTTAAATAATGAAGGTTCGTTATTTGAAATTTGTAAAAAATATGATATTGCTTCTGTAAGTGTGCTAAATTACTGGATTAGAGATTATAGAAGAAGTATTGATGAAAATGGAAAAGTATCATCATTAAAGAAACACGTAAGAAAGACTATCGAAGCTAAAGTTGAAGCTGTTCAATTTTGTCAAAATAATAATCATGACTATAATTTAACTATCCGTAAATTTGGAATTTCATATCAGCAAATTTATTCATGGGTAAAGAAATATGAAAAGGGCGGAATTGATGCATTGGCTGACAACCGTGGGAAAAGACATTCTGAAACTAAAAAAAGAATCTGATGAAGCAAAGAAATAATATTAAATATCTAAAAAAATAACTGTCAAATTCATTGATAAAGGTGAAAATGACAGTTTTTTTATTTATATTATTCTATTTTTATGAAATTTAGTATAATTTATTATTTTTTTCTTCACTTTTAGCAGGTACAAATTTTTCTTTCTGGACTGCTAAAGAATTTTTATTCCAATAATTGCAACAATAATCATAGCTATACTTATTAAATATGGAAGTCTTATTCCAAAAAAATTAATAAGTCTTCTGCTCTAAAATGTACTTACGAATGTTCTTATAATCGCATACATAATTAAATAAATCATTGATAAAACTCCAGGATTATATTCTTTTTTTCTAAAATAAAACCAAAGAATTATAAATCCGATTAAATTTAAAAATGCTTCGTAAAGCATAGCAGGATGTAACGGCAAATTTGGAAATTCTGAACCAGCTGGCGTATTTAATGGAAAAACTAATCCCCAAGGTACAACCTGCTTAAATTGGGCTTGTGCTGCAGTGCTCATTGACTGGTATTTTATCCACCATTCATTGAATCTTCCTGAAAAAATTACACTAAGTGGAGTAAATGTAGGAACTCCGTGAACTTCACCATTTGCCAAGTTTCCAAATCTTCCTAAAAATTGTCCAAATAATAAAGGTCCAACAGCCATATCTGTAAGTACCCATAAGTTCATTTTATTTTTTTTAGCATAATAGCAGGCACCTATAAATGCTCCAATAATTCCGCCGTGAATTGCAAGGCCGCCTTCCCAGATATAAAATATGGATAAAGGATTTCCAATATAATCGGCAAATTTAAAAATAACATAATATAATCTTGCTCCAATCAATCCCGATACTATCGTTGTAAATGCAAAATCTTCAATAATTTTTCGATCATCAACTCCTCTTTTTTCAGCAACATCATCTGCAAGTGCGATAAACATTCCAAAAAGAAAGGCCAAAATATACATTAAGCTGTAAATTCTAAGTTCAAAGCCTCCAATTTTAAATAAATATGGTCTCATCTACGCTCCTTTTCAATATTATGTAATAAGGGCTTCTAATTTTTTTTAAAACAAGCCCCTATTTTTTTAATTTTATAATTGTTTTTTTAATTCTTCTTCAAAAATAACAAAGAAGTCATCAATCTGTTCTTTGGAAATTTGTCCTAAAATACCAATTCTCATAAGGCTTTCAGCGTATTTACCCTTTCCGCCTGTAACTGTGTAACCCTTTTCTTCAAGAGCATCAATAATTGATTTTATTATGATTCCTTCTCTGTAAACAGAAATTAATGTATTTGTTCTATTTTCTTCGTTTTTAACTAATAATTTAAATCCAAGTTTTTCTGCTTTTTCTTCCACATACTTTCTCAAGTCGTGTTTTTGTTTTATTGTGTTTTCAATTCCATTTTTGACTAAATCCTTCAATGATTGATTTAATGCTAGAATTAGTGCGATTGCTGGAGTATAAGGTGTTTCTCCTTTTTCTTCAAAATATTTTACATATTGCTTCAAATCAAAGTAATATTTTGGCAGATCAGAAGTTTCCATCGCTTTTTTCGCCTTGTCGCTAATTGCTACAAAAGCTAAACCTGGAGGTATTAAAAATGCCTTTTGGCTTCCTGCAATTGCAACGTCAACATGCCATTCATCAAAGTTGAACTCATTTACTACAAGTCCGCTGATTGTGTCAACTACTAATAAAATTTCAGTGTTTTTAGTCAAATCTCCAAGTGATTTTATGTCATTTAAAATTCCAACTGAAGTTTCACTATGAGTAGCTAAAATTCCCTTTAAATCAGGATTTTCTGAAATAACTTTTTTAACATCTTCTAATTTATAGCTTTCTCCAAATTCATATTGTAAATTAATTACATTCAAGCCATAAATTTCTGCAATTTTTCTAAATCTGTCACCGAAATATCCAGTATTTACAGCTAAAACTTTATCTCCCTTTGAGAAAAAGTTTACAATGGCAGTTTCCATTGAACCTGTTCCAGAAGAAGTTAGAACAGCAACATCATTTTGTGTTGTCTTGAATACTTTTTTCAAGTTTTCATTGTTTTCCTTCATAATTCTTCTAAATTCAGGTGTTCTGTGATGAATAATGTCACTTCCTAAAATTTCTAGATATTCTTCTGGTATATTTGTTGGTCCAGGTGTTAATAATAATTTTGAACTCATAAATTTTTCCTCCTAAAGTTTATATTTTTTATTTTTTTATAATTCTTTTGTTAATTTATCATATTTTAAAAGTTTTGTTAAAATTTCTTCAACATTATCTAATTTTAGCATATTTGGCCCATCAGATAGTCCTTTGTCAGGATCAGGATGCACTTCTGCAAAAATTCCGTCAACTCCTACAGATACAGCCGCTCTTGCAAGTGGATAAACATAAGCTCGGTTACCGCCTGAAGTTTCTCCCTGACCGCCTGGAATTTGTACCGAATGTGTTGCATCAAATACAACTGGATATCCAAATTTTCTCATTTCCAAAAGTCCACGCATATCTACAACAAGATTATTGTATCCAAATGAAGCTCCACGTTCGCAAAGCATTATATTTGTCATTTCCAACTTCCTGAAATTTCTTGACAACATTTTTCATATCCCAAGGTGCTAAAAATTGCCCTTTTTTAATATTTACAGCTTTTCCAGTTTCAGCTGCTGCAACAAGCAAGTCAGTTTGCCGTGATAAAAAAGCTGGAATTTGCAAAAGATCAATTACTTTGGCAGCTTCTTTACATTGATAAGGTTCATGAATATCAGTTGCAAGGGCAACGCCATATTTAGACTTGACTCTTGATAAAATTTCAAGCCCTTTTTCAAGTCCAGGTCCTCTAAAGGATGAAATTGAAGAACGGTTAGCCTTGTCAAATGAAGCCTTAAAAACATATTGAATACCCAATTTATCCGTAATTTCTTTCATTTTCCCAGCCACTTCCATAACCAGATCCTCCGATTCAATCACGCAAGGTCCTGCAATCAAAAAAATCTTATCATTGCCAATTGTAATATCATCAGTAATTTTAACTTTTTTTACTTTATCTATTAGCATAATCTGAATCCTTTCTAAAAAGTTTTTTTCATATAATTTATTTTTATCACAATATTACTTTTTTTGCTAATTTTTTTCTAAATAATTCCTTTTTGATAAAACAAATAAATTATGTTATACTTTTTATTTGAAAAACAACTGGATTTACTATGATATTTATATAAATCAATTATTTGATTTCTTGTCATAAATTTATGATTAATTGTAAATGATTAGGCAATGGTACAAATTAACGAAAAGAATAGGAGAAAAAAATATGGATAAAGTAGCTTTTAATTATGGCTGGAGGAAGTGGAACAAGATTTTTGGCCGCTATCTACAAATGACAAGCCGAAGCAATTTTTGGATCTGGTGTCGGAAAAGACAATGATTAAGGAAACTGTTGACAGAATAAAGGAAATTATTCCAGCAGAAAAAATATTTATTTCTACAAATATTAAATATTTTGATATAATAAAAAAAGAATTGCCAGAAATTGCCGACAGAAATATAATTTTTGAGCCAATGGCACGAGATACGGCGGCTTGTATCGGATATGCGGCCTGTATTATTAGAAAAATTTATAAAAATAGCATTATGACAGTTTTGCCGTCAGATCATTTGATAAAAAAAGAAAAGGAATTTTTGGAAAGTCTGAAATTTGCATTTTGTGAGGCTGAAAAAAATAAGATTGTTACGCTTGGGGTTAAGCCGACTTATGCTGAAACTGGATATGGGTATATCGAGTATATTGATAGAAAAAAATAAAAAAATGATTGTGAAAAAGAATGGAATTAAAGAAAAATTTGAATCGTATAAAGTGAAAAAATTTAGAGAAAAGCCAAATAAGGAATTGGCTGAAAAATATATTGAGCAGGGGAATTATCTTTGGAACAGCGGAATGTTCGTATGGAAAACGGAATTTATTTTAAGCGAAATAAAAAAACACATGGAAACACATAAAGTGATTTTGGAAAATATTGAAAAAATGCTTGAAAATGTGGATTTAGATCAAGTTTTTGGAGAAAAATTGAGTAACTTTGTAAAAGATGAGTTTGAAAAATTTGAAAAAATCTCGATAGATTTTGGAGTGATGGAGCATACTAAATCTGTGAGTGTAATTCCTGTTGACATTGACTGGAATGATGTTGGGAATTTTAAGTCGCTTGAAGATATTTTTCCAAGGGACAAAGATAGGAATGTCGTGCAGGCTAGTCATTTTGAGCAGATTGAATCTGAAGGGAAATATTGTGATTAATAAGGAAAATGATAAAATTATCGCTACAATTGGGCTGGAAAATATTGTTATTGTAAATACAAAGGATGCCTTGCTTGTCTGTCATAAGGATAAAAGTCAGGAAGTAAAGAAAATCTTAAATAAAATTGAATTAAATAAAAAAAATTAAGCTATCAAGCAGATATATTCAAAAAAAGGAGAAAAAAATAAAAAAATGGAAATAGATATTATAAAAGAAGCTAGAAATGTATTTGATATTGAAATTGCAGAACTTGAAAAAAATTGAAAAAAAGCAAATTGGGAGATACTTTTTCAAAAAAATTAGTTCAGATGATTTTAGAATTAAAAAAATAATAATAAAGTTATTGTTACTGGAATTGGAAAATCTGGAATAATTGGGAAAAAAATTGCGGCGACACTTGCTTCAACTGGGACAACTGCAGTATTTATAAATGCGGCAGAAGCGCTTCACGGCGATTTGGGAATGGTCAGTAATGGAGATGTGGTAATTGCCATTTCAAATAGCGGGAATTCTGATGAAGTATTGAGCATTTTAGCGCCAATAAGAAAAATTGGAGGAAAAATTGTTGCATTTACTGGAAATCCTAATTCTACATTGGGAAAATATGCAGAACTTACGGTTAATGTTGGAATTGAAAAGGAAGCATGTCCGCTGGGGCAAGCGCCAATGAGTTCGACTACGGCAACGCTTGTAACAGGAGATGCCCTTGCAGCCTGTCTTATGAAGCTGAAAGACTTTACTGAAAATGACTTTGCAAAATATCATCCAGGTGGAAGCCTTGGAAAACGTTTATTGCTTCATGTTTCAGATTTAATGCATATTGGAGATGAATTGCCAGTTGTAAGGAAGGATGAAAAAATTGAAAATGTGCTGATGGTGCTTACTAAGAAAAAGTTAGGGGCTGTGTGTATTTCTGATACAGGTCTTGAAAATGGAAAGCTGCTTGGAATTATAACAGAAGGAGATATTCGGCGTGCATTGGAGCATAAGGACAAATTTTTTGATTATGCGGCTTCTGATATTATGATTTCTAATCCAGTAACGATTGAAAAAAACGCAATGGCTCTTGATGCGCTTCATCTGATGGAAAATAGAAAAAGCCAGATTAATGTCCTGCCAGTTGTGGAAAATGGGAATATTGTGGGGCTTATAAGAATTCACGATTTAATAGGATTGAGATAAGAATAAAAAAATAGAAAGAGAGAAAATGGAAAAAAATAATAGGAATAAATCCAGTAATAGAAGTATTAAAAATCAGATAAAAATATTGAGAAACTGGAAGTTTATAAAAAAATAAAGAAAAGAAACAATAAAAAGAAATATTGAAATTTGGCGAGCAAAAGAAACATAAAGATTTTTTATACTGATAGACGGACTGAAAATTCTCAAGGGGTTGTGGCACTTGTTTCAGAATTTGACTATTATGTTGACTTTGCCGAGTTTCTGGAAAAACTTTTAAGAAAAGAAAAATCAATAGTTGTTGTACTGGATCAAATTCAAGATCCGAGAAATTTTGGGGCAATTATAAGAAGTGCAGAATGTTTTGGAGTGGATGGAATTATTATCCAGGACAGAAATAGCGTAAAAGTTACAGAAACAGTTGTAAAATCATCGACAGGAGCGATTGAGCATGTAGATATTGTAAAAGTTACAAATATTTCTGATACGATTGATAAATTAAAAAAATACGGATATACAGTTTACGGTGCAGAAGCTGATGGGCAAAATTATTATTATGAAGAAAATTATCCAGAAAAAACGTGCCTTGTGCTTGGAAGCGAAGGAAATGGTATGAGAAAAAAAGTGAAGGAACATTGCGACAAAATTGTAAAAATACACTTGAAGGGGCAAATAAACTCGCTGAATGTGTCTGTGGCTGGAGGAATAATATTGTCGGAGATATCGAAATAATAAATTTAAAATTTTTCTCATTTGTAAAAAATATTTAGGAGATTATAAAAGTGATAAAGAACGAGTAACAGCAGTATTTATAGTCACAAAGAGTCAAGACTGCTTGTTAGTGAGTGAAGCAAAACAAAAAAACTCAAAGCATAAAAAGAGACAGTATTTATCGGATTTTTAGATTTTTTTGAAAAATAGCTAAAGAAATATTTTTATGGGAGGGAAATTAAATGGGAAAACAAAAAGTATATTTTTAAATAATACTTATGGAATTAATGGGATAGAAAAAAATATCTTTAAAGGAGATAATGAAGATTTTTTTCTGTTCCTGAAGAAATAGAAATGAAATTGAGTGATGATAAAATAACGATATCAATAGATTTAATATACAAAGGTTTGAAAATATACTATTCATTAAGTTACTTTTGTTGAAAATCTTACAAAAACCAGAAACTCAATTTTTAACTTTTTGTATGGAAAAGTTGTATTTAAACAATAGAGAAAGTATAAAAGTAGGAGATGAAATAAAGACAGTTCTTCCTAAAAATAAGAAAAATATCTTAAGAGAAACAATAAAAAAATGTTAAATTTGAATATGAGGAAGATAAGTATGCAGGGAGATATTTATTTGATAATGGAGAGATTGATATATTTTTTTGAAAAAAATTTGGGAGTAAAAAAAGTAATGGATGGTATAATGATAAGTTTGCCTTATGAAGATATATTGCCAGAAAAATAAGGAAGTTTTGGCAGAAATTAGTAAAATAATGGAGATAAAAAATAAAATAGATGGATTATTTTTGGGAAAAAAATACAAGAGAGTTGATTAATTGTGAAATTCAAAAAGTATAATAAAAAAAGAGGAAATGTATAAAATAAAAAAAACTTGAAAAATAATATAAAAGAGATTATTGATTTTTTTGGGATCCAATCAAGTTATTGTCTTTTTGCTCCACAGGATGAATACGATTTTTGAAATTAAGCAAATTAAGAATAAAAATGCTTATAAACTAAAGATATTAAAACTGACGAATTGGCTCTTGTGATACAGACTGTATTTAAAAAAATGCTTTTTGGAGAAGATGTATATTATTCTGATGAAAATATAGAGTTTGATATTGCAAAAGAAAATTTTTGAAGAAATGTATTTAAATATTTTCAAAATACAAAAAAATAGAATCTTATATATTTCATCTAAATTTTTACTATATGGAGACTTGAAAAAAATAAAGAAAAATATGGTATTATTATATGAAATATTGAAAATAATTATAGTTATAAATAGAAAGGAGCATAGGCAATTATGAAAAAAAGATTTACATCCATCATACGGATTTGTAGTATTTGAAGATACAAGTAACGGAGAAAAATTTTTAGGAAAAATCAACTAAAACTTCTAAAGAAACAACAACTTTTGAAGGGCAAGAATATCCGGTAATAAAAGTTGCAACAAGTTCAACTTCTCACCCATTCTATACTGGAAAAATCTAAATTTGTTGATGAAACTGGAAGAGTTGATAAATTTAAGAAAAAAAATACAACTTATAATTTTTAAAATATTGGAAACAGGGATAAATTATTCTCTGTTTTTTTATTTTTTTATTAAATTTTTAATAGTTGACAATACATTTAATATTTGTTATTATATAATAAATCATTTTAAAATTGAATCGAAGGATAATGGATAATTTTTTTAAATTAACATTTATAGTTTGATTTTAAAGGATTTGGGAAAAATAATTTAGTAGGATAGTAGGGTAGAAGAAATTTAAATTTATAGAAGAATAGAAGATAATTTAGTAGTTTAGAAAAAAATGTAGCATTGAAGTTTAGAAGGAAATTGTAAAAAGTGGGAATTTACGGGTAATTAATTTTTGAAAAAAATATTTAATATTGTATATTTAAAATTATAAAATTGAATAATTTTTTTAGATTAATTCAATTATAATTGATGGATGTAGAGTTTAGAATAGGATAATTGTTTAGAGTATTTTTATAAATTAATTTAGTTGGCGTAAATTTTTAGCTGTAGCAAATGAACTATTAGAGTATTGTAAAATGTGTAAATAAGTATTGATATATAGATATTTAATTTTATCCTCTCCTAAAGTTATTTTAAGAGAGTTTTTTTTATAAAAAAATTAAAGAAATGAGGTAGGTAAGGATGGTTATTACAACTACGAATGAAGTCCAGGATAAAAAAATTGTGGAATACAAGGGAATTGTCTTTGGAGAAGTTATTTCGGGAGTTAATATGTTTAAGGATTTGGGAGCAAATTTGAGAAACATATTTGGAGGAAGATCTAAAGGATATGAAAATGAACTTTTGGCTGCTAGAACAAATGCTTTGGAAGAAATGGAGAGCAGAGCGGCGGCTATGGGTGCAAATGCTGTTATTGGCGTAAAAATGGATTATGAAGTTTTGGGAGCGGATAATGGAATGCTTATGGTAACTTGCAGCGGTACAGCTGTAATTGTAGATTAATTTATAAAAAATAAAAAAAATAAAAAAATAAAAGAAGAACAGGAGAAAAGAATGATGATTATTAAAGTAGATGGTGGAATTGATGAAAAAGTTTTTGGAAAAAAATGATAAATAGATTGGAAACTGAAAAATAATGTTAGTGTAAAATTGATTGCTGGCAAAAGATTACTCGATTTTAGGATTGGTTGGAGATATTAGTACAATTGATATTAA
>BNJV01002976.1_pt1 | contig 74626 bp, 112 predicted proteins | sample 8540591 | NCBI WGS metagenome assembly BNJV01 (sample SAMD00202457, study PRJDB9452) | human saliva metagenome | host: Homo sapiens
AGGGACGAGCAAGGCATGAGCAGAGCCAGGGCGAGGATGCGGCGTGATGTGTCATGCAACAACTGTCACGAGCCAGTCCTAGAGGGACTGACAGGTGAGCATGAGAGTTCTCTTATGTTGAATAACTTAATGAAAAGTAATATGATAAGTCTTAGTGGTGTGGGCTGCAGCTCGGGCGCGGACTTGTCATCATCTGTGGACAGTTCGCGGTCTGCGGGCCCCTGAGGCCGAGGCGACCGCCCAGGGTCTGAACGGCGGACGTCGGACGGCGTCCAGTGATGCAGGCGGATTCCCAGGTGAGAGGACGGCGCAGGCCATGGCAGCTCGACGTGAACGGACACAGCCGAGCCGGCCGGCCCAACCCAGTGCGGGACGTACAGGCCGGGGACCTCGGCGGCCAGGGCGGCGCGACCGGGGAGGCGCTGTCGCCGGCGTCGGGGTGCAGGTGGTCCGGCCGCCGTGAGCGCGCCATCCGCGCAAGTCCTTCCCGACCGCCGGCGGGGAACCGATTAGATCCCGGACGGCATCTCCTGCGCCATGTGCCGGGGGCGGATGACGGCGCTGGTCGGCCCCGCAGTGGGTCGGGGCAGTCGACGGCGCTGCGTGCCTGGCCGGACTGGAGCCGGCGACGTCGGGCCGTGTCTCGCTGATGGGGCGCGACCTCGGCGGGCTCCCGGCGGCGCGGGTGGCCGAGCTCTACCGAGATCAGGTGGCCTTTGTTTCTCAGGCCTACAACCTCGTGCCCCTACCTGACGGTGCGGAGAACATCACGATCTCCCGACACCCTGGCGGCAGGCGCCCTGATTCGCACGGGTGCGGGAGGTTCTGACCGGGCTGGGACTGGAGGCGCGCCGACGCGGTCGCGACTAGCACGCCTCGGGCGGCGAGCAGCGCGTCGCCCTGGGCGGGTCTCTACCGCCGCCCACCGGTCGTCTTTGCCGACGAGCCCACGCTCCTTGATGCCCACTCGCCGCCTTCGTCCTGGCCGAGCTGCGACGCCTGGCGACGACGGGGCCGCTGTCATCCTCGTGACTCACGACCTGGGGGCCGCGTAGCCCTGGCGGAGAGCGCGCTCATCATGCGCGACGGCCGCATCGTCGACCGCCGCCGCGGTGCCACCGACGAGCTGCTGGCCGCCGTCCACCAGACGGAGCTGCGCATGATCCGCTGCACGCTGCGCTCCCCTGGCCGCCCAGTGGCGGGCCTGGTCGGGACAGTGGCGGTGCTGGCCTCGCCGCGGGCTCGTCAACGTCTGCCTGGTGCACCGGATGACGCGTCACCTGCCCGACGTCGTCGCCGCGGGCGTGGGCGGCGGGCGTGGACCCGGCTCGAGCTCACGGTTCCGGCGTCTCGGTCGCCCTCTACACGGCGATGGTGACGGTTCCGTGCGGGCGTCGTCGGGCAGTCCTGCGTGCAGGCGCTGCGCACGAGCTGGGCCCTGTGGCGGCTGGCCGGCGCCCTGCCCCGGCAGGTGCTCGCCGCCGTCCTCGCCACCGTGGCGGCGCTGGGCCTGGTGGCCTGTGTGCCCGGATCCTGCTGGGGCAGGTGGCGGCTCAGCCCTTCGCCTCGGTGCTCACCCGCCTGGCAGCCGCGCGTATGGGGCGGATCGAGGTCGCCCAGACACCGACGACGCGCTGCTCACCGTGGTGGTCGTGGTCGCCGTCGCGGTCCTGGGGGCCGTCGGCCCGGCGCGCGTCGCGGTGAGGACGCCCGCCGTGGAGGCGGTTCGCGACGCGGCCCCGGGTGGGCGACGCCGCATGGGGGTGGGGCGGCGGATCCTGGCCGGACTGTGGGCCCTTGCGTGTGCAGGGCAGCTGCTCGTCGCTTTTCTGGCCCCACCCGGAAGGAAGGTGGATGGATGGCCGACCGGTGGGGGCCGAGGCGACCCTGGCGTCCCTCCTGCTCGCGGTCCTCGTGGTGCTGCTGGCGCCCGTGCTCATCCCGCTGCTGAGGTTGTGGTCGGCGCCGCTGACGCGGCTGGGCGGGACCGTGGCTCATCGCGCGCCGTTCGGCTCTGTGGCGCAGCGCGTCGGCGGCGAGTGCCATCGGCCTGCTGGCCCTGGCGATCTCCTTCACCGCGGCGCTCACGACCAGTCTCGCCACGGGGCGGGCGGTGGTGGAGGCGGCGCACCCTGAACGGTGGCGATCAACCAGGTGGACTCCTGGCGCTGGCGGCGATCCTTGGGGTGATGGCGCTGTTGGGGGCCGTGGCCGTCATCAGCATGTCCTCCCGGTCCCGGCAGCGCGAGCTCGCGGTGCTGCGCTGCGCCGGGAGCACGGTGGCAGGCGTGCGCCGGCAGGTGGTCGTCGAGGCGGGCCTGTCACGTGGGGACAGCGCTGCTGATCTCGCTCGTGCCGTTGGTGGTGACGACGGCCGGCGAGTCCCTCGTTCTACGCCAGGGCGGGGCTGCTCGCTGGCAGTGCGCCCCCGGCGTCGAGCCGGTACTGCTGGTGGCTGTCCTGTCCTTCCTGGCTCTGACCGCAGTGCTGCTCGCCCGATTCGGGCGCTACCGGACCCCGATCGGCACCGTCCCTGGCGGCCGAGTGAGGATAGGGGGCCGATGGGGCAGGTGTGTGTGGGGGCGGCAGGAGTGGCAACGCTTCGATTTGCGCTCATCCTCGCCGGGACTTACACCAATTCGCTCAAAACGATCAATTCGAAAAAGACGAGCGAGCAGTAGCGTGGAGTGTGACATGACGATAACGACTGAGAGCAAGACCTACCTGCCTGAGGAGGAGGTTGCTGGACGGTTTGCTGAGCTTGTGACGGCGCTTGAGGCGTCCTCGGGTGCGACACCGCAACTGGTGGTCGACGGTCAGTCGATCGAGCTGACGCCCAGCATGGCTGAGGTGCTCCTGCAGGTCGCGGATGCGATGAGGCGAGGGCAGGTTGTCACGGTCGCGCCGCAGAACCAGCGTCTGACAACGGCAGGAAGCGGCCGACATGCTCGGTATCTCTCGGCCGACGTTGGTCAGGATGCTGGAGGCCGGTGAGATTCCGTTTGAGAAGGTCAGGCGACATCGCAGGCTGTTTCTCACCGACGTGCTGGAGTTCCGTGAGCGCCAGCGCCGGGCAGCGAACGAGGCCCTGTCGGACATGGTGGCTGACGCTCAGGGCGATGGGGGACTATGACCAGGATCCGCCGAGGTGCGCTAAGTTCTCCGGAACTGCGTACTCAGGAGTGAGCGATGGCGTTCTCTGCAGTGCTCGATGCCTGTGCTGACTCCCAGCGTGCTGCGAGATATTCTTCTTGAGATCGCTGTCTCGGCAGATCTCATAGGCCTCTATGGAGCGAGAAGATCGGAGGAGGAGGTTGAGAGAAATATTCTTCGGTTACATGCACTGCGCGATAAGGATGCGGAAGAGTCCCGCGGCTACGTCAGGCGGCTTCGGAGGAAGATGAATCAGCATCTGCCAGATGCCCGGGTGCAGGACTGGGAGACTCTTTGCCCTCAGTTCCAACGATGCAGGATCCGATGACAGGCACGTCGTCGCAGCGGCTCTCATGGGACGTGCGGATGTCATTGTCACGTTCAATCTCAAGGACTTCGACGATGCCGTTCTTCCCGGTGAGTTGTTTGCCCAATCTCCAGACGAGTTTCTTCTCGATGTGCTGGGGCTGCTATCCCGAGGCGGTTCGGAACGTGTTCACAACAGTGGTATCGGACCGGTCGTAAGGGCCTCGCTGGACTGTCGATGACCCTGTTCACCCGCCTTGAGAAAGAGGAGCTGAACGCCTTCGTTGCTGCTTGCCGGCAGGAGCTGACACTCTGAGACGTCGGACGTTCCTCTCGCGTCATTCGGTGCCTGCCGCGACCGTGCTTGGCGGCCCGCTGGCTGCGGTCCGGGTTCAGATCTCGGGGCGTAGGGTACGGACGCAACGGGGAGGAGGGACGCTGGTGTCCGGTGCAGAGCGCGGTTCGTCGTCGGCCATGAGGATGCGGGTCGACTGGCGGACGCTGGGGAGTAGGGTGCGCCAGCCGGCGCCCGCGCAGGCCGGCCCCGGCATTCTGTCCACGCTGCTCCTCATCCCTGTGCTCCACCCTACCAGGGCGGCATGATCGGCAGCGCGAGGCTGACCGGCCGCATCGGCGACGGCGGCCTGGTTTGCAGGGATCGCCCCCAACCAGAATCGGATTCACGGTTCTCATCGTGGCGGCCGTTGGGTCGACGGCGCTCCTGCTGCGCGGCTCAGGTACCCGCTGGCGGTCTTCCTGGTCGAGTGCGCCGTGTACGTGGCGGCCTCGGTGCTGGGACTCAACAACTTCTTCCTCCTCCCGGTGCTGGTGGCGCTGGGGAGTGCGGTGATCCGGCTCCCGCTGTGGCAGCACCTCGCGGTGATCGGCGCGGCCTGCCTCATGGCGACGGCCAGCGCCGTCCTGGTTGCCCCGCCTGGGATTCTGATGGAGGAGTGGCTCAGTCAGGTGGTCGCCGTCCTGCTGACGGCCATCGCGGCGATGCTGGCGCGCAGCGTCGCGAACTGGCGGGCGGCGCAAGCCGAGGGCCAAAACCGAGCGGGAGCGCTTCCGGCGCTTGGGCCGAGCGCGACCGCGCGGTGAGCCGGGCCGGTATCGCCGCCGAGCTGCACGACTCCGTGGGGCACGGCCTGACCACGATCATCGCCCTGTCCGAGGGGCTGACCGGCAGTGCCGACCCGGAGATCGATGAGGCGCTCGGCGGCATCAACGAGGTGGCGCGGGAGTGTCTGGAGCAGACGCGCCGAGCGGTGAAGGCCTTGGGCGACGGCGTGGGTGAGCCGGCAGGACTGCGGATGGTGTCGAGCACCGATCCTGGGATGACATCAGGAACGTCGTCGGCGGGTGAGGTCGCTGGGCGTCACGGTCGTCTTCACTGAGACCGGGCCGCGGGCCGACGACGCCGGGCAGGCCGACCTGTGCTCCGCGCTCACCCGGGAGGCGCTCACCAACGCGGTACGGCACGCGCCCGCGCTGTCGCAGGTGCAGGTGTCCTGGGACTCACGGCGAGCCGGCGGTGACGGTGACGGTTCGCAACGACGGCGCCTCGGATGGCAGCGTCGGGGAAGACGACGACCGCTGTGGTGGGGCTGTGGAAGGGACCGGCCTGCTGCGGTTGCGGGACCAGGTCGAGGCGGCGGGAGGCTCGCTGGACTGGGGGCCCGAGGTCCGACGGCGGTTGGCTGGTGACGGCGACGGTGCCGAGAACTCGCGGTGAGGGCTGAGGTATGGGAACCGAATCGGAGGGGCTGAGGCCGACGTCGGTCATGATCGTGGATGACCAGCGCTACGCGCGCCTGGGGCAGGCGCTCACGATCCGCAAGGCGCCGGACCTGCGCGTGGTGGCGGAGGCCGGTGACGGGCAGGAGGCGCTGGAGGTCCTGGAGCGGCTGAACTGGTCGAACGGGGCTGCCCGACGTCGTGCTCATGGATGTGCGCATGCCGGGCATGGATGGGATCAGCGCGACCCGAGCGGTGGCGCGGCGGTTCCCGACGGTGAAGGTCCTGGTGTTGACCACCTACGACGAGGACGACTACGCCTTCGGGGCTCTGGAGGTGGGGGCATCGGGGTTCCTGCTCAGGACGTGCGCGCGGCGCAGCTGGCTCAAGCGGTGCGGGCGGTGGCTCAAGGTGATGCTGTACTCACGCCGCGCGTCACCAAGGAGCTCATCGCGCGTGGGGTTCCACGGGCGCTGTCCGGTGCGCAGCGCGAGGGGCTGCGGGAGAGGTTTGGGGTGCTCACGCCCAGGGAGCTCGACGTGGCTCGGCTCATTGCGGAGGGATGTCGAACGAGGAGATCGCCGAGCGGCTCGTGCTGCAGCCCGCCTCTGTGCGCCGCAATGTCAGTCGCATCCTGGCCAAGCTCCACCTGCGCGACCGCGTCCAGATCGCCGTCGCCTGGTACAAGAGCGGTGATTGAGATGTGTGTTGTCGCGGGCGGGGACATGTCTGTGCGGACGGGGGCATTCGACGCTGTCGGGGACGGGAATTCTGTCGTGCGCGTGAGGCTGTCCCCGGTCGGAGTGGACGGCACCCGGCCGCGTGGAAATGTCCCTCGCCGGCGGTGTGAGGCATGGTCGCCCTCAGGCTGCTGTGGAGGTGCTCGACCTGCGCCAGTCCTGCCCGGCCCCAGTGGGGAACCGCTCGGGAGACCGGCTGGAAGAAGTGGGATGCGTGCGGTACCCGTCAACATAAAAGATCTATGAGTGACAAACCAGATCTTTTTCTGGTACACCTGACGGGTGCCCAAAGGCTCTGAGTTCGTCTGAGGAAATCGCTCCACTTCCTGTGGTGGAAGGAGGATTCCAGACCGTTCTGGCCCGACCCTCCAGTGGCGTTTTGCCAATCGAACTGGCAAGGTCGCTCCCGGAGCACCGTCGTCTTGGGAGGTACGGGACGATGTCTCTGAGGGAGATCAAGGAGCTCCCGGTTGGGATGATCGTCGCCGCAGTGAACGCCCACCTGCACCTGTGGGTCCCCAACGCATTGCTTCCTGAGGGGCTGGAGGTGATGCAGGCATGGGGGCTTCCGCTACGTCTCGAACATCATCTGGGCCAAGCGGCGCAAGGACGGCGGGCCGGACGGTCGTGGTGTCGGCTTCTACTTCCGCAATGTCACTGAGCCGATTCTGTTCGGTGTTAAGGGGTTCGATGAGAACGTTGGCGCCGGGGCGCTCAACGGTCAATATGATCGAGACGCAAGCGTGAGCACAGCCGTAAGCCCGACGAACAGTACGACCTGATCGAGTCGTGCTCGCCGGGGCCGTACCTGGAGATGTTCGCCGCTACGCGCGACCGGGGTGGTCCGTGTGGGGCAATGAGTCGGATGAAGCGATCACGCCGCAGGGTAAGGCTCAGCGGGGGTACGGCGGTGGCGATATCGACTCCCTGCCACACCTGGAGCCCAATGAGCGGATGAGCGACTGGCTCTCGGATCGCGTTGCCCAGATCATGGCCGATGAGTATGCGAAGGGGATGTCGGTTCAGCAGATTTCGACTCAATCGGGCTACTCCATCACTCGGGTGCGGAGGCTCTTGGCCAAGGGGGTGTGGTGCTACGCGGACGGGGCGCCCTAAGAAAGTAGCGCAGAATGTCCCCGAAGGCGCTGCGTCAGTGCCGCCGCAGCCTCGTCTCAGGAGACCGGTTTGAAACCAATGACCTTGCCGGCATCCTTGTCGTAGCCGATGATGAGGTCGGGCTTTGCGATGATGAGCGTGTCGTCGCCCTTCGAATTGATGCCGCTGAACGTGATCTCTTTGCCGGTCTTCACGTTCATGAGCATAGATATCCCGTTGGCATCCCGGCGATTCCGTAACATCAACTTGACGACGCGGCCGTCCTGAGAGCTTCGCCGCTAGGTGCGCAGCTGGCGGAATCAGAGCTGTCGTCACCTTCGGGGACAGTGATGGGAACTGCCCTGCTTGGGCTTGAGGCTGGTGATGCAGCCATCGCTGTTGGATTTTCGCAGTCAGGCTGGCGTCACTGAAGTCATGGTCCTTGAAATGGGCTCGGTGCTGCTTGGCCGTGGGGAGTACCTCGTCTTCCTCAACAGCTATTTCACGTGTAGACAGGGTCTCGCGAAAGCTGCTCTGCTTCTTCCCTTGAAATCATAAACCGTCAGTTTGTACTCCTGTCGGCTGACGAGGTCCGAATCGGAGTCGGAATCATTCTCCAGTTCCCAGGGTTCCCCAGCCGTCTTGGAAGTACAGGGTTGCAGGGTCGGAGTCAGCCTTGGAGCCTCCGCCAAGGAACAGGGGTTCACCGGTGTCGATGTTGATGACGGCGTTGTACATCGCGATATAGTGCTGATTGTTTTTGACCAGATAGCTCCCGTTGTGCATGTTTGCTATATCGAAGTTCTTACCCGTTCCGGCGATCGTTCGCGACCATTTCTGTTTCTTGTCCGCACTCCAAGCGGTGCACTTGCTGTCGTCCTTGCAGGAGATGGCGGTATCTCCGACAATTAGTGCGGAGTTACTGCTGCCCCAGGGTGCCTTTCAAGGTTTTGCCGGTTTGCAGATCGATGAGGGTGGACTTGTGAACCAGTGTGCTGTTCCCCATGCCTGAAAAGTAGTGAGGTAGTTGTGTGATGAACTGAGATCGTCGTCATCAATACTGGTTTGCCACACTTCCTTCATGTTGCTGCCCAGTGGGCTGTAAGCGGTCAGGGTTCCATCAGTCCTGTTGAATGTCAGGAAGTGATCACCGAACACGTAAGGCTCCTCGTCTGCTTTGACGTCGGCGCTCCAGGCCTTGTCCGCGCCGTTCGCCCAGGCGTTCGAAGGAGTCACGTATGGCGAGGCCAAGGAGACCTCACTGCGCAATAGGAAGTACCAGGCGGCCACGCCACCAACGCCCAGAACGAGGATGACCGGCAGAACGACAGCGATAACCTTGAGCAGACGGCGCTTCCTCGGAGCCTGCGCCGGCGGCGCATACATCGGGGGTCCGCAGACCGGTGCGGCCGGCTGGCTCGGACCGTATGGCTGCCCCGAGGCATAAGCCTGGCCCACCTGTGTCCTGACGGTACCCCGCTCGGCACGCCGGGCGGCATCGCGGTCTGCTGGTCCACGGGCTGGGCCGTCGGTTGCATCGAGGGTGCCGAGTAGGCCTGGGTGGCCGATGGCGGCGCGACGGGCTGCTGAGGGGCCTGAGGGAGTGGACCCTGTGGGGACTGGGGCGCCGTGGTTCCGTACCCCTGAGGGGCGGGCCCCTGGCGCGAGGGTCCTGCAGGTGCCGTGCCGGGAGCGCTCCAGCTGGTGACCGCCATATTCCTGAGGAACTCTGCGCGTATCCGAACCGCTGGGAACCGGCTGGTGGGGTGGAGTCCACCGTCCCCACCCCCGCCCCCACCGCCATCGTCGGAGACATCGGGCCGATCTCACCCGGGACGGGAGGCTGTGGCGCCTGAGTGCCGCGACCGGCTTGGCGCGCCAGCACCTCCCCGACGACGGCGTCGTCGGACTGCTCCAGTATCTCGCGGGCCTGAGGCGGGATCGACGGGTTGGTCGCCAGGATTGAGTGCAGGTCGGGACGGGTCTCGGCGATCCGTTCGAGGTCCTGCGGTGAGGCGAACCTGCTCAGGGCCGTCGTCGCATCGTAGTCGTCGGAAGAAGGTGAGTGGCCCGTCGTCATGTCTCCTGAGCCTAACGAATTCTATGGCTCGGGGTCGCAGAATGGGGGCAGCAGCCTCGACCGTACCGTTGAAAATGATGCGGTCGGACGGGGGCCGACGAGTCAGTCGACGATGCCGTAAAGGCGGTCCCCGGCGTCGCCGAGACCGGGCACGATGTAGGCGTGCTCGTTGAGGCGTTCATCGACCCCGGCGGTCACCACCGTGACGTTCGCTCGCTCGCCGACCGCCTCCTCCAGCGTCTTGACCCCCTCGGGAGCGGCGATGAGGCACAGCGCGGTGACGTCGCGCGCACCCGCGCTCAAGCAGGTAGTCGATGGCGGCCACGAGGGTGTGGCCGGTGGCGAGCATGGGGTCGATGACGAAGCACTGGCGGCCCGAGAGGTCGTCGGGCAGGCGGTTGGCGTAGGTCTCCACCTCCAGGGTGTCCTCGTCGCGCTTCATCCCCAGGAAGCCGACCTCCGCCGTGGGCAGCAGGCGGGTCATACCCTCGAGCATTCCCAAGCCCGCGCGCAGGATCGGCACCACGATCGGGCGCGGGTCGGCCAGGCGGCGGCACTGGGCCAACGCCACGGGGGTGCGGATCTCCACCTCCTCGGTGCGCACCTCGCGGGTGGCCTCGTAGGCGAGCAGGGTGACGAGCTCGTCCACCAGCTGGCGGAAGACCGCCGACGGGGTCCTCTCATCACGCAGGACGGAGAGCTTGTGGTCGATGAGGGGATGGTCGGCAACGTGGAGGCGCATGGGGACAGCTCTAATCCCGCGGCCGGGTCCGCACCGTCACAACGAGCGCCGGCTCCGTGTGCGCTCACGGCGTGGTCACGTTGCCCCGGTGATCGGGGCGTGGCCGGCGTCGGAGTCCCCGTCGGAGTTTCGCGGCACTGGTCGCTTCGTGTCCAAATCGGTGACAAAGGGAGCCCTCGCGTTCTTCTGCGTATTCAACAGAACCGCGGAATCATGCGATTTCATTCCGTCCGTCTCACTCCGCCCAACCTCTTTGTCACCGATTTGGACATCGGGTCCGCCACAAGGGCCGTTTCTGTCTCCACACGTGTCACCGTCATCCCGATGCACACCCTGCCAAGACCGGTTCCAGGCTTACGAGGCCGTCCTCCGAGTGGTGTATCCGCCACCAGACCCCACCTTGTGCAGTGCGGCCGGGCGCAGGCCTGAGTGTTGCAGGTTCAGGCTCGCGACGGCGTTCGGGCCAGGGTGCGTCCAGACCCGGGGCGTCAGCTGAGCAGAGCGGCCCAGCGTTACATCGGTTGGGCCGGGGGCGAACGGGCTGACGTCGCGCCCCGCCTGCGGGAGCTAGGTTGCCGTCACCGAACGCAACGTAAGGGAGAACTCATGGCCAACGGCCTCCGCCCCCACCATCACTCTCAACAACGGCGTCGACATCCCGCAGATCGGCTACGGCGTCTTCCTGACCCCGCCGGAGGAGACCGAGCGGGCCGTGCTCGAGGCCTTCGAGGTCGGCTACCGCCACGTCGACACCGCCCAGGCCTACCGCAACGAGGAGGGCGTGGGCGCGGCCGTCGCCGCCTGCGGACTGCCCCGTGAGGACGTCTTCCTGACCACCAAGGTGTGGTTCACCAACGCCGGGGACGAGCGCGCCGCCCGCTCCATCGACGGCTCCCTGCGCCGCCTGGGCACCGACTACATCGACCTGCTGCTCGTCCACCAGCCCTTCGGTGACTACTACGGCACCTACCGCGCCATGGAGAAGGCCCCTGGCCGCCGGCAAGGGTCCGCGCCATCGGCGTCTCCAACTTCCTCCCCGACCGGTTCGTGGACCTGGCGCAGCACGTCGAGGTGCCTGCCGGCCGTCAACCAGATGGAGACTCACGTCTTCAACCAGCAGACCGACAACCGCGCCTGGTACACCAAGTACGGCACCGCCCCTGGAGTCCTGGGGCCCGCTGCCCAGGGCCGCAACAACATCTTCACCCACCCGGTGCTCACCGAAGTCGGCGAGAAGTACGGCAAGACTGCCGCCCAGGTGGCCCTGCGCTACCTCGTCCAGCTGGACATCATCGTCATCCCCAAGACGGTCCACCGCGAGCGCATGGTCACCAACCTCGACGTCACCGACTTCCAGCCTCGACGACGCCGACATGAGGACCATCGCCGCCCTCGACGAGGGGCAGGGCGTCGTCAACCACCACGACCCCTGCCGTCCAGGAGCGCCTCGCCTCCCTATCACGGTCGAGGAGGACTGACCCGCGGCTGCCGGCGGAGACATTCGACGCGGCCGGATGCGGGCGCGAGCGTCAGAGCCGGCGGGAGAACCGGGAATCGCTCTTCTCGGAAGTGCCCACGTACTCCAGCCAGCGCTCGTAGTGGTCGAGGACGTCGTGAGCCACCTGGTCGGAGTTCCAGTCGACGACGTCGCAGCCCTGGCCGCCGCTGTGCGGGCGCACCTCGAGGCGCACCGTGAGGTCGTCGGCCTCATGGACGGCGAAGCCGTAGGCGGGCACCGGCGTGACCACCATGCGCACCACGTAGCGGAAGGAGTCGATGGAGCTGGACTGCTCCTCGCCGCTGTCGGTGGCCGGGTGGGAGGAGACCACCAGGCTGGCGCGTCCCCAGGAAGGTGCGCTCGTCGTCGGGGTCCTGGGCCCGGGGCCCCTCGACGAAGACCTCGGCGGAGACGTTCTCCCTTGCGCAGCTCGGTGGCCACTGCTCCAGGGCCGGCACGATGCGCCGCTCCATGGCGTGGCCGGCCCTCGTCGGGGGACACCGAGTTGAGGGTGTGCGCCAGGCGCTCGCGCCAGGGCGTCTGCTCCAGCCCCTGCGGCCGACCCGTGCCAGCCCAGGGCCCGGTTGCGGCTGGCCTGGGTCAGGGCCTGGCTGTAGGTGTCCCCGGTGCTCAGGGAGCGCCACAGCGTGTACATGATGAGGATGAGCACCCCGGAGAAGGGCAGCGCCATGACGATCGTGGCCTGCTGCAGGATGGGATGCCGCCGGCCACGAGCATCGCGATGGTGAGGATCCCGGTCAGGGGCGGCCCAGAAGATCCGCAGCCAGGGCGGCGTCCTGGCGCGCCGAGCGGATGCGGCTGGAGAGGTTGGCCATGACCAGGGCGCCGGAGTCGGCGCTGGTCACGTAGAAGAGGATTCCCACGAACAGGCCAGGGCGATGAGGATCTTCTGGCCCGGCAGGTGCTCCAGGATCCAGTACAGCCCCGTGCTCGGGCCGCCCAGGTGATGTCCCGGAACTCGCCGTTGCTGCGGATGACCAGGTCCAGGGCGTGGTTGCCGAAGATCGCCACCCACATGAGGATAGTAGCTGAAGGGCAGCAGGAGGCCGCCGAGCACGAACTGGCGGATGGTGCGGCCGCGTGAGATGCGGGCCGGAACATGCCCACGAAGGCCGCCCAGGCGATCCACCAGGCCCAGAAGAACAGGGTCCAGGCGTTGAGCCAGTCGTCGGGGCGGTTGTAGGCGTAGGTCTCCAGCGTCAGCTGCGGGAAGCGGGGTGAAGAAGTCGCCGATGGAGCCGATGAGCGCGTCGATGAGGAAGGCGGCGTCACCGGTGATGAGCACCCACAGGGCCAGGCCGATGGCCAGCAGCACGTTGATGGTGGACAGGACGCGCACGCCTCGGTCGACGCCGGAGACGGCCGAGATGGTGGCCATGATGACGGCCAGGGCGGTCAGTCCGATCTGGGTGGGGAAGTTCGCGGCAGCCCGAACAGGATGTTGAGGGCCACGTTCAGCTGGACGACGCCGACCCCCAGCGAGGCCGCGATGCCGAAGACCCCGCCGACCAGTGCCGCGGCGTCGACGATGTCGCCGATGACGCCCTCGGTGTGCCGTCCCCAGCAGCGGGCGCAGGGGTGGAGCGCAGCGTGAGGTGTCGCGGCGTCGGTAGGCGAAGCAGGCCATGGCCAGGCCCACCAGGGCGACAGGCCCCAGCCGGAGATGCCGTAGTGGAACAGGGACAGGACGATGGCCTCGCGGGCGCGTGCGGCCGGGGATGGCCTGGGCGTCGCCGGTGGGCGGGTGCACGTACTGGTCGACCGGCTCGGCGACGGCGAAGAACAGGATCTCGGTAGCGATGCCGGCGGCGAAGAGCATGGCCGTCCAGGCGAAGGTGGAGAAGTCCGGCGTCGAGTTGTCGGGGCCCAGGCGGATGCGCCTGAAGCGGGAGAAGGCCAGGCCCAGGATGAAGACGAGCGCGGCGGTGATGAGCAGGATGTAGAAGGAGCCGAACCATCGGCTCGTCCAGGTCACGGCCGCCCCGAAGGCGCTCTTGACGACGTCGGGGGCGATGAGCGCGGCCAGGGCGACGATCGCGATGATGGTGGCCGACACGAAGAACACCACCGGGTTGAGGGGCTCCCTTGCCCGGCAGCTTGCCGAGCAGGGCGCTGGGGAAGGACCCGCCGGGGAGCCGCAGCACTGAGAAGCGGTCCGACGACGGGGACCGGCCGGGAGGCGCCTCAGAGGGATCGCCTGCGCGGACTCGCTCTCATCGCTCGATTCGGGGACCGGCTCACCGATCTGCTCCGTTCTTCAGGGGATCTTCGATGGGTTTTGGGGTGCGTAGGGGACCGCAGGGGCCGCCACGGTACCGAGGGGTGAGCGTCGGGGAACCGGTGGGGCGGGCGGCTGTCCGAGTCCGGGCATGTCATGGGGAGCCCTATAACGAGATAATGAACTCGTGACGTCTTCACCTTTTTCTGCGCAGCCGCCGAGCCCCTTTCGGCTGGCCTCCGATGCCGGCGCGCTCGGTGGGCGGGCGGGCATCGTGCGCGAGGCGGGCCGGCGGCACGGTCATCAGCCCAGCCCGGCTGTCACCCCTGGCCATCGACGCCGCCATGGTGCGCGCCCTGGAGCCGGCCCGAGCGGTGGGCGAGGCGGGGGAGGTGCCGGTGGGCGCCGTCGTGCCTCGCCGGAGGGGTCCGTCCTGCCGAGGCCGCCAACGCCCGCGAGGCCGAGCACGATCCCGACGGCGCACGCCGAGATCCGCGCCCTGCGCGCCGCCGGCGCCGCCCTGGGCGACTCCCACCTGGATGGCTGCACCCTCGTGGTCACCCTTGAGCCGTGCACCAGCGTGCGCCGGCGCCATCGTCCTGGCCTGGGTGGCCCGACTCGTCCTGGGGGCCTGGGAGCCGAGGACCGGGCCTGCGGCTCGGTGCGCGACGTCGTGCGCGACCCCCGCGCCAACCACCAGGTCGAGGTGCGCGCCGGCCTGCGCGCCCAGGAGTCCCAGGACCTCCTGACCGCTTCTTCGCAGACCGTCGCTGAGGGGGCCTCGGCGATGGGGTCCGCCGGGCACGCCGGATCCGCCGGGAGCGACGTCGGTCGTGACTGATACCGCAGGACGTCGCATTGGGGAGCGGGGCAACGGCCGTGTAACCTCATAGGCGAGGTAGCGTGTCCGAGCGGCCGAAGGTGCAGATCTCGAAAGTCTGTGTGGTTCACTAGCCACCCTGGGTTCGAATCCCAGCGCTACCGCCATCAAGGCAGGGCCCGCCGAGCAGCCACGGAGCTGCTCGGCGGGCCTCGCCGCTGCCCACTGTTTTGTGACGTGCGAGCTGTAGGCGTCCACCCGGGCCCGCGGGGACCCCCACGCCCCGACCGGGCCGCATGAACGCTCTTGGTCCCTCACATATTCGGCGTCGGGCCTACTCTTGGCCTATGAGTCGCCGTCCCCACGAATCCCGCCCCTGTCCCGTTCCCGCACTCAGGTCCGTCCCGCACCCCCACGCCTCCGAGATCGCGCCCCGTGCGGCGACCGACCTCTCACTCCTGTGCGACGCCATGATCGTCGGTGACACCAAGGCGATCGATGCCCCTGCTCACCGACTACTGCGTCCTGACCTCACATGACCGGCTACCCCAGCCCAAGGTCGAGTGGCTCGGCGACATCGCCAACGGCGCCATGCGCTACCACTCCCACGAGGTGATCTCCGTCCAGCCGGACACGATCGCCGGCTTCCCGGTGGTGCGCGGTCGCACCCGCACCACGGCCACCCCTGTGGGCGGGCGCGGCACCTGAACCTCCAGATCGTCGGATACGTCGTACCCGACGCCGATCCTGACATCGAGCGCAACCCCACCGGCTTCCGCTTCAGCCGCCTGGACGCTCCACCTGGTGAGGCCGGCCGCACGGAGCGGTCTCGGGCCTACCGACGCCGCCCGGTCCCCCTGTGGTGGGGCGCGTTCCACGGGTCCTCCGGCCAGGCGTGCTTGGGTAGCGGCCCCGCATCTCGGCGCGCGCACCTGCGGGTAGCCCTGCTCCCAGAAGGAGGCCAGGTCGTCGGTGACCGCCACCGGACGGCGCGCCGGCGACAGAGTGCAGCAGCACCGCCACCCGGCCCTCCAGGATCCGCGGCGTGGCCGCCCACCCGAAGCACTCCTGGACCCGCACCGCCAGCACCGGCCGACCGTCCGCCCGGCCTCGGCTGCGACCGCTGAGCCCGCGGCCCCTGCTGAGCCGCCGACCGTCGCGGTGTAGTCCACCCGCACCTGCGAGCCCTGAGGGAACCTCCAGACGCTCGGGCACCAGCTCGTCCAGGCGTGCTGCCTGCGGCCACGGCAGCAGCGCCTGCAGCGCCTGCGCCACGTTCAGCCGCTCCAGGTTGAAACGCCGGCCTCCCGAGCGCGACTCGCTTGGCCTGCCTCGGAGCCACCGGCCGAGGCTCGTCACTCGCCGGGCGCCAACCACTCCTCGGCCTCGTTCCGCCAGGGCCGCATCACTCACATCCGGCCAGGGCTCGCCCAGGTGCTCGTGCAGCAGAGCCAGGCGGGCGCGCAGGCCGAGCGCCTCCTCATCCCACGGCAGCACGGACAGTCCGGCGTCGGCGCCTCGGCGCGCACCTGCGCGACGACGGCGTCCGCCACCTGCGTCGGACCCGTGGCGGCCCCTGGGTGGTGGTGAGCGTGATGGCCCCCAGGCGGCGCAGGCGCTCCGTACGCAGCCGCCCACTCTCCCAGACGGTGCGCTCCTCCTCGGTCAGCCAGGCCCCGGCCAGCTCCAGGGCCGTCTGCTCATCGAGGGCGCTGCTGCCCGGATGAGTGCGTCCCCGCGCCCGCTGGTCAGGGTCGACGTCGGCCACCGCCAGCCACTCGGACTCCGCCAGCGCCGAGCCCGCCGGGAGGCGCAGCCCAGTCCCGGCGACGCTCGCATAGTGCGCCTCCTTGCCCGCCTGCGGCGCCGGTCCCCGACGTCGAGCGATCCATGCGGCTGCGCGGTCCCGGCCACCAGCGCCACCGCCGACTCCAGATCACCGCCCCCGACACCCTCACCGCTTTCGGGAACATCCCTGCCGACGCCGTCGGGTCGGTCCGTCACCCCCCGGCCACGGCCCGTGGTCGGCGAGCCTGAGTCATCATCCATCGTGCCCTGGGTCCTCGACGCGCGCTCCGACTGCTCAAGACGGCGCGCCGGCAAGCCTCGCTCCAGCCGGCGGGCCTCCGTCTTCCACGCCCCCTGACCCGGCCCCGGCGTCCCCGCACCTGTCGGGCCAGGGGCTGTCAGGTCCCCCGCCGGGCGCGCGCAGGTCGGCGGTCAGCAGCGCCGTCGCCCTGGCTGCCCGCCGCACCCCAGCACCGGTGCCGTCACCAGCAGGGCCCGCGCCTCACGCACGCCCGCCGGCAGCTGCCACCGCCCGCCCCAGGGGCGTCACGCCATCTCCGCCGGCCAGGCCCAGGGAGCTCCAACGCCTCCCGGGCGGCCGCGAGCGCTGCAGCCGGCGGCTCATCCACCCAGGCCAGCCCCGCGCCGTCGGGCACACCCCACACGGCCAGTTCCAGGGCCGCACCGGTGAGGTCGGCCGAGAGGATTTCCGGGGTCGGAGCCAGCGGCGAGCGCGCCCAGTCCGTGGGCGAGCAGCAGCGTAGACGACGCCGGGCCCCTCGCGCCCCGCCCGCCCGGCCCGCTGCACCCCGGCCGCCCGCGAGACCCCCACCGTCACCAGGCCACTCATGGAGCGGGCCACGTCCAGGCGCGGCTGCGCGCCAGCGTGGAGTCCACCACCACCCGCACCCCGGGCACCGTCAGTGAGGACTCGGCCACGTTCGTGGCCACCACGACGCGCCGCCGCCTGCCGGGCTCGGGGCCAGGGCGCGTCCTGGGCGCTCGCGGGCAGGCGGCCGTGCAGCGGCAGAACGTCCACACCCGCGGGAGCCGCACCGCGCAGGCGGGAGACGACGTCGTCGACCCTCGCGGGGCCCCGGGCAGAAGACCAGGACATCACCGGAGCGCTCGGGCCAGCGCCCGCCGACGGTGGCGGCGACGTGGGCGAGGAAGTCCGCGGCACCCCGCGCGGTCCCAGGCGACCGGTGCGCCTCGGCGGCGCCCACACCTCTCAGGGGTGGAGGCGCCCGGGCACCTCCACCAGCGGGGCGGCGCCCCGACGAGCTGCCCAGTGATGCTGCGCAGGCGGTCGGCGTCGAGCGTGGCGGACATGGCCACGAGGGTGAGGTCCTCGCGCAGGGCGGTGCGCGCGTCCGCCAGGAGGGCCGAAGCAGGTCGCTGTCAAGGAGCGCTCGTGGACCTCGTCGAGGATGACGGCGTCGACGCCGGTCAGCTCAAGGTCCCGCTGGAGACGGCGCAGGAGGAGTCCGGCGGTGACGACCTCGATCCGCGTGTCCGGACCGGTGCGCTGCTCCCCGCGCACCGCGTAGCCGACGGTGCCGCCGACCTCCTCCCCAGGAGGTCGGCCAGGGCGGGCGGGCGGCCGCACGGGCGGCGATACGCGCGCGGCTGGGTGACGACGATGCGGCCCGGCCCGCGTTCCCCGGGTGCGCTGCGGGGCGGCAGCGACGTCGGTAAGGACGTCGGCCAGCAGCGGTGGACGAGCGTCGTCTTACCGGTGCCGGGCGAGCGGTGAGGACCAGGCAGGCGCCGGCGCCTGCGTCGTCGGAAGGCGGAGGTGGAGGGGCTGGGGGAGGCGCTCGCGCAGCCTGGCAGCACCTCGACCACCGGCAGGTCCAGGGGCGAGGCGAGCAGGGCCCCGATGGGGTCGGTCTCGCGGAGGCTGCGAGCGGCCCTGCGGCCCGGGTGCGAGCAGTCGCCCTGATTGTGCCCGGTGGGGAGCGCCTGAGGTGAGGTGCGGGGCCGACGTCGGACCGGGCTGAGGGCGCTGGAGTTGCAGAGGGCCTCCAGTCGGCGGAGGACCGGAGGCGCAGTGGGTGGATGGGGATGAGAGGGAGACGCGAGGTGTCGGCGGCTACCGCACGCTCTCATGAGGATGTCTCGCGACTGCAGGGCCTGGAGCGAGCTTTCTCGGAGTACTCGGCGTGGGTCTTGACGGCCTTGCGCATGCCGAGGGCGCCGCCGATGATGGCTGATCCCGTCGAGGAGGTAACGCACCAAGGTCTCGCCATGCGGGCCGGCCCCGAACTGAAGGTGTCTATGAAAGATAGAAGTTCTTGCCCATGAGTGCACCGAAGGCGATGGACATGCCCTTCTTTGCCGCGGGTGATCTGAAGGGAGTCGCCGGAGAAGGGGCGACGGCCCAGCCTTCCTGGGTGAAGAACTCCGTAATGATTGATCGAACTTGATCGATTGGTGCATTAATAGTGTACGTGCATTCAGACATGAGGAGATGTTAGGTGATTCTCTTTTTTCTTGCACTATTTCGTTCAAAAACGTTTGCATGAAGGCGGCGCGTTGGCTCGCTTGCTCGGCCCGCCTGCCTGCACGCAAATCGACGGAATCTTCATAAACGACCCGGAGCCGCGTCGATTCTGAGGTTGTCGATTCTGAAGTTTTTGTCGGTGAGTGGGGAAGGGGGACCAGATCGGCGGCGGCCACCGGCGTCTTCGCGTGAGACTTCGCTCCACCCCTGACCGGCGTCTCGCGTCGGCCGTCGTTCCCTGTCCCATCGCCCACCCGGGCGCACCGAGGAGAATCCATGGTCCAGCAGTCCGCCTCACCAGGAATCTGGGACGAGGACCCCGACGGAGCCTCCATCCTCCTGGCCACGGGGCGTGCCCGCCACGACCTCCTCGTCATCGCCGAGCCCGCCTTCCTGCGCGATCTTGACCAGGCCTGGGGGCGCCCATCGGCCCGGGTGCGCCTGTCCTTCCTACCCGGCGTTCAGGCTCCGAGCGCCCCCGGCCACGAGGACGCGCTCCTCTCCTACGAGCGTGGGGGCCTCGGTGTCCTCGTCGCCCGTGGTCGCACCAGCATGTACGAGGGCGAGGCCGCCCGCAGTGCGACGGCGCTGGCCCGGATTGCCAGTGGGGCCCACCTGCGCGCCGCTCTGCTCGTCACCCGTGCCACCCCGCTACGCGGCTCCGGTGACGTGGCCGGAGGGTCAGCGCCGGGACAGGTGCGCGTCGTCGCCGACCACCTCAATGTCACCGGAGGTTCTCTCTTTCCGGCCGCCGGCATGGTCTCGGCGGGCTGGGACGCCAGGCTCACTGAGCGCTTGGGGAGTCTTCGCGGCGTGAGCGGCAGCTCCGTGGTCGCCCTCGTGCCCGGGACCGCTGCGTCCGAGTCCGGCCGAGTCCCACGCCCTGGCCTCCCTGGGCGCCGATGCCGCCGTCACCGACTCCGTGGCCGAGGCCATGATCCTGGCCGCGAGGGGAGTGGCGGTCTCCGCCCCTGACCTACCTCGACGCCCCCGGCCGTCGGAGGCAACCTCGGGCATGCGCAGCTCTCCTGAGGCAGGCGTCCGGCGTCACCTGGCCGCCGTCGAGGAGATCCTCAGAGGCCTGCGGGCCCGGCTCCTGAACGTGATTCTGGGAACGGCGTGGAAAAAGGATGCTGCCCGGGCTGCCAGCCCCCGTTAAGGTCATCTCGTGAAACCCTTCCTCTTCCTGGCCACCCGCAGCGACGAGCGAGCCCGCCAACGCCGAGTACGAGGCGTTCCTCAAGCGCACCGGCCTGGACGAGTCCACGCTCCGCCGCCTGCGCCTGGAGTCCCAGTCCCCTGCCGCAGATCGACCTGGACGACTGGTCCGGCATCCTCGTGGGCGGCTCTCCCTTCAACGCCTCCACCCCGCCGGAGAAGAAGTCCGCCACGCAGAAGCGGGTCGAGGCCGAGCTCTCGGCCTGCTCGACCGCGTCGTCGAGGCCGACTTCCCCTTCTTCGGCGCCTGCTACGGCGTGGGCACGCTCGCCTGCCACCAGGGCGCCGTCGTCGACACCACCTACGGCGAGGCCGTCACTGCTCCCGAGGTCACTCTCACCGAGGCTGGCCTGGCCGACCCGATCTGCGCGGGCGTCCCGAAGGTCTTCCAGGCCTTCGTCGCCCACTGAGGAGGCGGTCACGACGCTGCCGCCCCACGCCGTCGTCCTGGGGACCGGCGAGGCCTGCCCGGTCCAGATGTTCCGGATTGGCAGCAACCTGTACGCCACGCAGTTCCACCCCGAGCTCGACGGCGACTACCTTGCCCACCGGCTTGGCTTCTACGCAGGTCACGGCTACTTCGCCGACGACGAGCTCGCCGAGCTCCAGGCCCGCGTGTGCCTCGACGACGTCTCCGACTCCCTGGAAGCTCCTGGCCAACCTTCGTGTCCGTCCACGCCCGCGGCTGACGGGCGCGCTGTCGGCACGATGTCCCAGTTCGCGCAGCGCGGGAGGGGTGCGTGCGGTGCAAGCGGGGTGGATAGTGGGGCACCACCCGGGCCGAATCGTTTGATCGGTCCCCGAACGCCCAGGACGTCACAGAAGACGTACAGAAAGGACCCGCTCATGTCCCGCATCGTCATGATCGGAGGTCACGGCAAGGTCGCGCTGCTGGCCGCCCCGCTGCTCGTGGAGGCCGGCCACGAGGTCGTCTCCCTCATCCGCAACCCTGACCAGTCCGCCGACGTCGCCGCCACCGGAGCCACCCCGCTGGTCCTGTCCGTCGAGGAAGCCGACGTCGCTGAGCTCACCGGGTCTCGCCGGAGCCGACGCGATCGTCTGGTCGGCCGGTGCCGGTGGCAGGGCGGTCCGGAGCGTACCGACGCCGTCGACCGCGCCGCAGCCATCCGCTCCATGGAGGCCGCGGCTGCAGCCGGGGTCACGCGCTACGTCATGGTCTCCTTCATCGCCGCCTACGGCGAGGTTCCCGACGACCACCCGCTGCGCGTCTACGCCATTGCCAAGATCGCGGCAGACCGGCACCTGCAGACCACCGACCTGGACTGGACGATCCTGGGGCCGGGTCTGCTGACTCTGGAGGAGCCCACCGGTGCCATCACCGTGGCCCGCGTCCCCAGGGCACTCCGACCTGGAAGGCACCGACGTCGCGTGGCAACGTGGCTCGCGTCGTCGCCGCCGTGCTCGCTGAGCCGGCCCAGTATCGGCAAAGGTCATCCCTTCTGCGACGGCGACACCCCCATCGCGCAGGCTGTTGCCGATGTGCCGCAGGAGTACGCCGACCTGTCCTGAGGGCCGTTGTGGCCGTCATGCTCCAGAACCTCTGACGACTTCGTCCGTGGAGGCGTGGCCGGGACTGCTGCTGCCGATGAGCGCGGTCAGTTCCTGTAGAGCGGGTGCTCGGCTTGTGTGTACAGCGTGTTGGCTCGTACCCACCGTGGTGGCAGTACGAGCCAACGCGTCGCTGCGATTCGCCGGGGCAGTTCCTACTGCCGTCCGACATGGCGCTGGCCGAGGGTGCGGCCGACATCGTGTCGTCGCTCATCTTGCCGTCCGACATGCTGCCGGAGGTGGCGTTGTCAGCCATCTTTCCGTCGGACATCTTGCCGTCGTCCATCGTGGAGTCAGCGGTCTTGCAGTCGCTCATGCTGCCGCTTGGGGTGGAGGTCTGCTCCATCGTGCCCTTGTCGGCGTTCGTGGAGCCGCAGGCGGCGGTGCCGACGGCGAGAGCGGCAACGAGCAGGGCGGCTGACACGATCTTGCGAGTACGCATGGGAGAACTCCTTGGTGACGTGGGTTGGCGACACGCCAGGTGGGTGGTGGTGGCTCACCGATGTGGTGCACCGTCACCAGGGTTCGAGCCGATGGGCCCACGGATGGCGCCAAGGGAGTGAGTCCAGTCACTCCAGTCGAGTGTGCCTGAGGCCCTCCTGCACGCGTGGGGGCGACGGCATTGAAACTGGGTGTCCCCGTGGTCAAGGGCTGCGCTGTGCTCCAGGGCATCTGCATGTGCCGTTGGGCGGCGGATCTGCGGCTCAGGAGTGCCGTCACTCCCATGGCGAGAAGAATGAGGAGGACCGATGCCAACCAGGCCCGTAACTTCGCGTGCGGGTGGTCGCCCGTGCCGATGCTGGTCAGACCGAGAGGTGAGGCAATGATGGCGCGGGATAAGCCGAACACGGAGAGAATGTACATATTGACCAGCGCCATGAGCGTTGGGGCGACTCCAACGGTGTAGCGGAATATGCGACTGGTAGGGGATGAGGAGCCCCCAGGTAGAGGCTGACCGAGGCGATGATCATCACGATGATCGTGATGGCCGCTCCAACAGCGAGTGGCATTCCCCGATCATCCGATGCGATAGCGGGAGTCATCCATATGTTGACCGTATGGTTGGCCCGGCCTGATTGATACAGCTTTGCGTTCATGAGGAGTCTCATGATCCGGTGCGCCATGGACACGAGGAGGAATAGGTTCATCGCCATTCCGAGAGTGACCAGCCAATGTCGAGGGGGTTGAGTGGTCCTCCCGTCAGGGGTTGCTGAAGATCGCTGCTCCGCCAGTGGTCGAGGAGGCAAAGAGAAGAGTGGATTGCCGGTGAGGCTATTGTTGAAGATCAACGTGTCAATGAAGAATAGCTGAAATGCGGCCGCCGTTGTGATGATGCTGGCCTGGTTCCTGGTGATGGTGATGATGCGAACGAGGATGAGGATGAGCCAGCAAGCACCTAGTGTGTGTGGGATGTAATACAGCGCATTGAAGTAGTCCTGACTCGTGGGGTTATGTAAGGAAGGGAAGCTGTCGTTTGCGGATGTGTTGATTGATTGTCCATATCACGTGCAGTCCGACTGCAAAGCAGCGTCAGCACGAGGGCGGCCAGTCGGTTGCGTCCCCAGGGGCGGGTGAGAGGAAAGAGGTCCTGTGGGTGACGTCGGGCCTCGACACGCTGGCCATCGATGGCTGGACGAATGACCGCGGGGTGGCGGGAACAGGGCCTGGAGAATGGGGCGGGGGCGAACCTGGGAAAGCTGGCGGTGGGTCCTGCCGAGTAGGGGCCGGCATCAGCCCCGTTGGCGACGATCCTGCTGGCGGGCTGGCCGACACTGGACAGATGCGGGGCCACCGGTTTGCGTCGGAGTGGCGGTCTGCGCCTGGAAAAGATAAAGGGTGGTCGGCCTGCTGTCTGCTCTGGAGCGCGTGGCCCGAAACGGGGGCGCATGCGGTGACGGTGAGGGGTGGCCGGCCTGTCGGGCATCACGCCGTACGGCGCCGCCGGACTCAGTGCCCAGAAGAGGTCGACGGCGTCGGAGGTGGGGCCACTCTGAGATCGAGGTGGCTGCCGCATGGTGGCATTGTGCTGAGTGGTCGGTCGGTGTCGATGACCGAGATGGCATCGCGTGCCGACCTTGTGGTTGCTGGGGGCGGCTCGAGTATCCGCCCGTCCATGGGGACTGGGACCGGTGGTACCGGCTGAAGCAGTTCTGCATGCCGTGGGCGCTGGATTTGTGCCTGCGACGCCATGGCGGTACTGGCTGTGTCCACCTGGAGAAGCGACTGCGGATCTGCGTCCGGCCACCAGTGTCGAACCGATGAGGAGCGTCCCGTGGCCGATGATGATCGCCATCACGATTCCTGTGCTGGATGGTTCAAAGGCGTATTCGCCAACGGTGGGTAGTCCGTAGATGAGGACGATGACTATGTTGTAGAGCGTCAAAAGTGAGACGGTGCTCGTGGACACGATTCGGAAGGGCGTGCTGGAAGGGTGTCGCATTCCCAGGAACAGGCCGACGGCGGCCAGGGAGGTGATGACGATGAAAATGAGTAGTCCTGGCACGATGGGGAGGCCTTTTCCGCCTGACTCCGACCATATGAACCAGGCGCTGGTCGTGTGCTGACTGAGGGCTCTTTCCCTGCCGAAATGTACGTATAGGTCGATATGCTGAGGTATGAAATGTGTACGGCGCTGTTGATGAGCACGAACTGGCAGGCGCTCACGGCCAGGTGGTGGGCCATGGCTGCGGGTCCCTAAGCGCTGGTTGAGACGTATGGTGAGGATGGCGCCTACTGCGGTGACGACGAACAGAAGGACGATGGCGGTGTCCTGAACGCCGACGTACGGGTTATTGTTGATGCCGTTGATGGGCATGATGAGCACCCCGTGACCGAACCATAGGGCGAAAGCCCCAACATTTCAGTAACCAGCTGGTTGCGGAACAGGGTGGCTAATCCGAAGTAATGCCACCAGATCGTCGGTGTGGCGACTATGAATACGGAGTGTAGCTACGATGGTGGTGATCCATACATTGCCCTTCATCGCGTTGAGAAGAAGAGTAAATGTAGATAATGTGAATGACGCGACCTCAAGGGCGCAGCCAACGATCATCATGACCAGTGCCGCCGCCTTCTCGCCGCGCCAGGGCACACGGTGTGGTGCGCCCAATGACTGGGATGAGGTGGTTCCCAGGCGCGGGCCGCCCAGCCGCGGCACTCCGTCGGGGGCGGGGTAAGCCGGCAAGGCGTAGCCCGGTGCGGTCACCGATCCGCTCAGGTACGCGGACCCGGTGTCCGAGCCCGCGCCTTGCTGATACTGCTGGTACTGCTGCTGATACGGCTGATGCTGTGGTGCGAAGATGCGCGCGGGTGCAGGCGGGTAGGGAGTGGCCTGGGAAGGCGGGGCCCCGGGAGGGTTTACCATCGACTGCGTCAGAATCGCGCTTTGCTCAGGGGCATGTAAGCACCGTGACCGACCGGCGCCGGCGCTTGCCCGTAGGTCATTCCGCCTTGCGGGCGCTCGCCAGGGGCGGGCCAAAGGCGGGCTGCGGCGTATGCGATGGGTTCGGTGGGCCGCTGTGTCTCTGTGGCGGTCCTGGATAGGCAGGGTGGGTAGAAAGTCATGGCAAGGTCCCTGATGATCGTGGTTCTCGGTTCCGGAGCTGCGCCTGTACCCCGAAGTCCTTCGGGGCTTTCGACCCCCAAGGGTGGCAGCTCAGCCGCGTGTGAAGTGCGAGACGAAGTTACGGATGATCTGCCCGGCGTCGTGCGTCTCGGAGGACCGGGCCTGGGTGAGGGATGTCCTCGCTCATATCCGGGTCACCGTAACCGGCTTCGTCGTAGATGCTGACGCGCCGCTCGAACCGGGCGGCGTCGAGCTCAGGTTGAACTGGCAGGCGTGAGACGTTCCCTGCCCACGCGCAGCATCTGGACCGGGCAGTCCGGTGAGCTCGCCAGCAGGGGTCGCGTGCTCGGGCACCTCTCCGACGCCCTCGTAGTGGCCGGCGAGGGACCGTGACGACTTGGGAAGCCCCTCCAGGACCGGGTCCTCGCGGCCCTCCGCCGTCAAGGAACAGGTCGACGGCACCCAGCCCTCCCCGAACTCCTCCTGTGTCCCGGTGCCCAGGTAGGCGGCCAGCACCTGGGCGCGACGCCGGTGGCCAGAAGGGGATGCCCTCCTGAGAATCACCCCGAGCAGCTCGCGGATCTGCTCCTCGACGTTGAGCTGACTGCGAGTCTTCTCAGCCGCCGGAGTGTCCGCGTTGTAGGGGCTGGCCCCGATGAGCACCCCGGAGACATCGGCTGCGGTGAAGGAGTCGAGGAAATCGACCTCTTCCAGGGCGATGTGCTGCAGGTCGTCGCGCGATAGGCCGCTCTGAGCCAGGAAGGACTCGTACTCGTCCAGCGCCGCCTCATGCTCGGGGCGCGTGGTGACCATGATGAAGGGTTTCACGGGACCACTGTAGGGGACCGGTTGGCCGGGGGTGTGGCTGTGTGGCCTCTGGGTCACGAACAGTACAAGGATGAGGAAGCAGAGCCACAGGATGACGGAGACGGCTCCCAGGATGAGCCCCATCCAGGCCAGTCCCTCACCGGAGTCGTAGCTGTGGCGCAGACGCCGCAGCGCACCGATGCCCAGGATGATCGCAGCGACGCCGATGAAGGGGATGAAGCTGAGCAGTCCGCACATCAGGGCGGCCGTCGCCCTGGAGTCGCTGCAGGGGGCAGGGCGCCGTGTAGCCGGGGCCGGAGAAGATTTCTGTCGGGTTGAGGGTTCTCGGTGCCGGGAAGACGAATCAGGGGGAGTCCGTTGACGTACTGCTCCGAGAGCGGTGAGAAGGGCAGCGCGCTCTGTCCCGGAGAGGAGGTCCCGACGGTGCTCATGCCCCCATCATGCACCGTCGGCCCGGGGGCGGCATCCTTCCGCGGACGAATCGGGCGGAGCCCCGCCCGGTGCCCGTGAGGGGCCCGGTCCGCACACCTCGAGCAGGGGCTATGCTGAAGTCCCGGCAGGCTCTGCCGGATCCTGCCAAGCGTCCCGCGGGTCTCCCGCGAGTGGATTTCCCACGGGACACAGTCGTTCCCCTATTCGCTTAGGCAGGAGTCCACTCGTGTCCTCTTCTCCCTCTCGTGGCTGGCGCCTGCACGGCGATGGCCGGTCCATCGCTCCCGGGCGAGGTCGTCGCCCCGGCGAGCGTCTCACCTGGCCGCGCACCATCGGCATCGGTGTCCAGCACGTCGTCGCCATGTTCGGCGCCACCTTCCTGGTGCCGCTGCTGACCGGCTTCGACCCGGCGACGACGCTGTTCTTCACCGGCGTGGGCACCCTGCTGTTCCTGGGCATCACCTCCGGGCGCCTGCCCAGCTACCTGGGCTCCTCTTTCGCGCTCCTCGCCCCCATCGGAGCCGTGACCGGCTATACGCGTGACAGCGGAGCCCCCTTGACCCCACAAGGCCGCGCGCTTGCGCAGGGCGGGATCATCTCGGTGGGGCTGTGCCTGCTGGTGGTGGGCGTCGTCGTCCACCTGGTCAGGTCCGCCTGGATCGACCATCTCATGCCGCCAATCGTCACCGGCGCGATCGTCGCCCTCATCGGCTTCAACCTGGCCCCTGCGGCTGCAATGTCACGAAGGGCCCTGTGACGGCGGTCGTCACGAGTGCCTCGATCCTGGTCATCACCGTGCTGTTCAAGGGCATCATCGGGCGCCTGGCGATCCTCATCGGTGTGCTCATCGGCTACGTCACCGCGGTGCTGCGCGGAGAGGTCAACTTCGATGATGTCGCTAAGGCCCCCGTTCTGGGGCTGCCCGACTTCCACGCCCCGGCATTCGACGTGCGCTACCTGGGCCTGTTCATCCCCGTGGTGCTCGTCCTGATCGCTGAGAACATCGGTCACGTCAAGTCCGTTTCGGCCATGACCGGGGAGGACCTCGACGACGTCACCGGCCGCGCCCTGTTCGCCGACGGGCTGTCCAGCATGCTCGCCGGCACCGGCGGCGGCTCGGGCACCACCACCTACGCGGAGAACATTGGTGTCATGGCCGCCACCCGCGTCTACTCCACCGCCGCCTACGTGGTGGCGGCGCTGAGCGCCCTGGGCCTGTCCCTCCTGCCGAAGTTCGGCCAGATCATCGCCACGATCCCGGCCGGTGTCCTGGGTGGGGCGGCCACGGTCCTCTACGGCATGATCGGCATGCTGGGGGTGCGCATCTGGGTGCAGAACCGCGTGGACTTCTCCGACCCGATTAACCTCAACACGGCGGCCGTGTCCATGGTCGTGGCCATCGCCGACTACACCCTGGTCTGGGGTGACATGACCTTCAAGGGCATCGCCCCCGGCCTCGGCCGCCGCCATCGGTGTCTACCACGCCATGCGCTGGATCTCGAAGCTGCGTGGCACCAACCTGGAGCAGGCGTCCCCGGCCTCGGCTCCCGCCGGCACCGAGCTGGAGGCCGGCCTGCTCCGGCCGCGCCGCTCACTCCCCTCGGTCGCGTCTCCGGCGGCGGCCCTGTCGTCGAGCACCGACGGCGCTGAGGGACGCCGGTGAGAACCGCGCCTGAGCCCCCTTACCAGTAGGCGCTGTGGAAAAGCGTAGAAGAGTGGTAGCCGATGCGCGTTCAGCGCATCGGCTACCACTCAGGGTAATGGAGGGGGTGAGGGCGAGCGTCGTCGGAGATGAACCCACCCGGACGGGCGGCCTTGGATCAGCTGGGCTCCTTCGTGGCGGCCTTGTCCGCCGGGACGCAGTCGCTGGGGGCGGTGATGGGCTTGTCGGCGCCGAGAAGCTGATCTCGTCCGACTTCAGGGCGTTCTGGAGGTACTCCTTGCCCAGGACCACGGAGACCGTGGTGTCGCTGTCGGAGAGGCTGCTGTCGAGCTGCACCGAGGAGTTGGGGAAGATCTGGGCCAGGAGTAGGCATTGGTCAGGGCCGCCCTTGGAGGCCATGATCTGGACCTCGCCGTTGTAAAATGCCTCCCGGCCAGTCATTCGCCGAGGTGATGTGCAGGTGCGCCTCCTCCAGCTCCTGCTGCACCGTGGCGGCCAGGCCCACCGATTCGGAGCCGTTGTAGATATTGATCTTCTTAATCTCGGTGACGTCGACGGTCTTGGCTCCGCTGGGCGGGCAGGGCTAGCACATAGGTCGCCGTGCTCTTGGGCTGCGAGAAGCCCGGGTTGTAGGCGGGCAGGATGCCCAGCGATACCAGGAGGCTCACGGCGACGGCGACCACCATGGCGGCCAGGACAGCGCCGATGACAGTGGCTTGACGGTGCTGCATGTGCCGCCGGTACTCGGTGCGCGGATCTGCGGGACTACTCACGTGATCCAGGGTAATGGACGACGGCGCTCATCGGGTGGTGGCGGGCTCTGATGTGACATGGGACTGAGCTGTGGAGTGTGATCCGGGCGGGTCGCTGAGTGCCGCCGGTGAGGTCAGGCGCTCGGCGGTGCCGGGGCGAGCCGCGGCACTCCCTCCTCCGTGACCTCCAGGATGCGGGCATGGATCGCGGTGCGTCCTGCAGGGCTGCGCGCAGTGCCCGGTGCAGCCCGGTCTCCAGGTAGAGGTCTCCCTTGAAGGAGACGACATGGGCGAACAGGTCGCCGTAGAAGGTGGAGTCGTCATCCAGGAGGCTGCGCAGATCGAGGGTTGCGCGAGTGGTGGTGAGATCGGCCAGGCGGATCTGTCGAGGTGCGATGACGGCCCAGTCGCGCTGAGTGGTGACCCCGTGGTCGGGGTAGGGGCCTCTCTCGTACTGCCTTGAAGATCACGGCAACATCCTAGTGAATGAAGCGGTTGGAGGTGCGTGGAGAGGCCGTGGGCCGTCCAACATCGACTCCGCCCGTGGTGTCGATCCGCCGGGGTCGACCGTTCCGCACCCTCCGGGAAAGGAGGCCACCCGTTAACTGTCTCACTAGTTGGAATGTAGTCCGGAGAACGATAGTTTCGTCATCTCTCTGTGATTGGCGTTATCGCTGCGATATCTGGTGGTTTGCTGGAAAGGTGCGATGTCTGATGCCGGAGAACGGCGGCACGCTTGACTTTCAGACTGTTCCCCTCATCTTCGGGGCTCTAGTACCGTGTTATCTGCACCGACCTCGACCGAAAGGATGCCGCAGTCATGACCATCGCGGTCCGCCGAAGCGGCTTCACCATCCCCTTGTCTCTCGTTGTTCTCACCTCGACCGCCATGCTTCTGGCCGGTTGTCAGTCCGGTGGTGCCTCCAACGCCAATCAGCAGGGCACCACGGGCTCATCGTCATCTGCGGATGCGCAGTCGACGGCCGGCGCCAAGGCGACCTCCGGGCAGAAGTCGGGGCACGCTCTCCTCGCATCCCCAGTCCTACCGGTGGGGGCTCCGCTGACTCCTCCGCGTCACAGCCCTCGGGCTCCCAGTCCCGTCCCGCGAGTCCGCGGGCCAACGAGCCACGTCCCGCCGCCAGCAGGAACGGCGCCGCCAAGGCGGCGGCCCTCGGTAAGACGGACGTTCCGAGCCAGCAGAACGGTGCTGCCTCCAAGGCCCAGCAGACTCAGGGGAAGGCGGGCAATGCCGGCGGGTCCCAAGCCGGGGCCGCTCAGAAGCCCTCGGCGCCGGCACAGGCTGACACACCGGTCAGCAAGGCCGCTGACAAATCAGCCGATACCCAGGTCGATAAGCCGGCCGACAAACCCGCTGATGCGCAGGCTGATAAGTCGGCCGACAAACCTGCCGACACCCAGGCCGATAAGGGCGCTCCCGCGCAGGCGCCTGCTGAGCCGGCCGCCCCCGCCGACGATTCGGCCGGCCAGGCCACGTCCTTCGTCCCGGACAACCTCGTCTTGGAGAAGACCGCCATGATCGTGTCGCCGTCGGGCAACATCGGCTGCGACTCTGTCCGCCCGCCACGCGGGCTGCGGCGTCGCTGTCCCTACCGCTCCAACGGCACCTATGGCCGGGACGAGTCGGGCTCGCCGAAGTGGTGGTCTCGACCTCAGCTCCGGAGGGATTCCACAGCCTCGCCGGCCGCAGCGAGGGCGCCTTCTCGCTCGATGGGGCATTCCGCGGCGGCGGCTCTCGCCCAGGTGGTGGAGCGGTCAGTCCGTCACCTTCGGATCCTGGGTGTGCAGCTCCGAGGAGACCGGCATGACCTGCCGCAACACCGAGACCGGCCACGGCGTCTTCCTCAACCCAAGCGCTACGAGACCTTCTGAGCCGGCCCCGAGACGTTCTCGTACGCCTCTGTTCGCCCCAGTGACCTCTCGCCGGGGGCGAACCTGGTTCTCGCATCCGGGCGATTCAGGGACGAGAACGTGCCGCCGGTTTCCTCCAGGACCCTCACCGGTCCTCGCCCGCAGAGTGCCGGTTCATGCGGGCCGCAGTGGGCCGGTGAGGTAGCGCTGGATCGTCGGTCCGACGACCTCCACAAGGTGGTCGGATGCTCGCGCCGGCGATGGAGCTCCAGGTGTAGCACGTAGTGATCAGCCAGCCCCACCAGCTGGGAACCGGCCAGGGTGGCCTGTTCTCGCGCCGAGGTGATGGACAGGCCCGACTGTTCAAGAGCCTCGGCCATGTCGCGATCTCCTCGGTGGCGTAGTTCTGAATCGCCTCCGGGCTGCGGATGTCGGTGGCCATCCATTGCAGCAGGGTGCGGAAGCTCGCGCCGTGGGCGTCGTCGTCCCAGGCCGTCAGCGACAGGTGCACCAGGCGGGGACCGGCTGAGGGAGATCCCCGCTGATGGCGGTGGCGATCTCCCGGCTCACCCTGCACGCGCAGGTTGACCGCCGCCCCGAACAGGTCCCCTTTGGAGCCGAAGTAGTAGGACACGAGCGCGGGGTCCACACCAGCTGTGCGAGCCACTGCGCGGATGGTGGTGCCCTCATATCCCTGGGCCAGGAAGGACTCGCGGGCGGCGGCCAGGATCGCTTCCTGCGTGAAGGACGGCCGGCTTCCGCCGTCGCCGGGGCGACGTCTGGGACCTCGACGGCGCGCGCGGCCAGGGCGGCGCTCGGGTGGCTCGTCATCGAGCGGGGCGCCGGGCTGCAGGGTGCACGAAGAGCATCACTGGTCACTCCAGGAGATTACGAGCGCTGCAGCTGCCCGTGATGGTCGCACCCTGGTCGACCCGAGAAGTTCCCGAAGAACGCGGCGCTTGAACGGGGTCGGTGATGCCGAAAAAGTGTGACAATCGCCGTCATTTTAGGGAAGGATATCGGCGCGATATTCGATATCGTTCAGGGTTCGGGGACGATTCAGATACCCGGGTAGTGGCATCCTCGGCCGATCCGGGCCGGGGTGAGTCAATGGCTGCTGAAGCGGGTGAAGCTACTTCTTGGAGTTCTTGGCCGAGCCCTTGACCTGTGACTTGTCCCCCTGGGTGACGACGCAGGTGACCTTGCGGTCGCCCTTGGCCCAGGTGTCTTCGCCGGGCGTGAGGTACTCGACCTGGTAGCTGGTCTGGCTGGACTCGATTCCGACGTACTTGGTGAAGTCCTCGCCCAGACAGAAGCCCCTGGCCCAGGAGGGTCGCGTGCCTTTTGCTTGGGAACTCCTTGATGTCGTCGCTGAAGGTGGTCTGGGCGATGACCTCGTAGGTGTGCGCCTTGGAGCAGTCGACCACGACGACCTCGCCGATCGGTTCGTTGCCGCCGGAGTCCTTTGTTCACGGCGTTGTAGCACTGGCCAACCTTGAGGTCCTTGGTGGCGGTGGTGGTTTCCGAGGACAGCAGGCCGCAGGAGGTCAGTCCCATGGCGACAGCGGCGGTGACGGGGAGGGTGAGGAGCGTGGTCCGAGTGCGCATGAGTTGAACCGTAACAGCCGGAATGGTGGGATTGTGCCGGTTTTCTGCAGGAACCTGGCCACGATCGAAGAGCCGGCTGAAAAATTCGGGATAAGGACCGGGTGGCGACATGAGACGGAGAGACGGAGCGTCGCCACCCGGCCGGAGTGGGAGGCTGGACGGTATTCGCGAGGCTTGGGAAGGAAGAAGTATCCCTTCTCCATCAGTGGTTCGCCCGTGCGCGGCCGTCCTGCTCGATGGGGACAGACTAGGAGTTCTTGATGGAATTGTTCAATGGTGTGTTATCCCGGTTCTGGACGATGCAGATGAAGGAGTGGTCCCCTGGTCCCAGGAGGACTGCAAGGGGTGAGGGCCGCCACTGGTACTTCTGGGTCTTGGAGGAGGGGCCGACGTAGCTCTCCAGCACCGGGCGCAGACGGTGGTGATCTCCTTCGAGGCGTTCGCCTCGGTGTAGGTGGGAGGCTGTGGACTGCCCCTGTTCCGATCACCCTCGTACTGATGGGGGTGGAGCAGTCGACGAGCTTCGCACTCGTGGCGTCTCGTGGTGCTCGTGGCGTCTCGTTTCGCCGTGCTCGGGCTCGTTGACCAGCCCGGAGATGCAGTTGCCGGCCTTGAGGTCGTGGATGTTCACGGTCTTGGCATCGCCCTCCGCCCCGGCACTGAGTCGGCGGAGGCGGTGGCCTGAGGGTGGCAGAGGAGTCGCCGTCGGAGCCCCGGGCGTCCTTGTCCTGGGGGAGTCCCTTCGAGGCGGCTTTGGCTGAGGAGGAGGGATGAGCGGAGGGAGTGCTCACCGCATCCTCGTCGCAGGCGCTGAGGGCTCACGGCGAGAAGGAGCGCGGTCGGCAGGGCGATGAGGGACGAGACTCTGTCGGCATAGGGGTCATCGTGGCAGGCGTCAGTGGCCGCGTCGATGGGGAGAAGACCTGATCTGCCCCTGCTGCGGGCAGCGGAGGGTGGTATAGAAAATACCCCGGAATCACGAGGATTCCGGGGTGATGGCGGAGGATGGGGGATTCGAACCCCCGAGGGCTTGCACCCAACACGCTTTCCAAGCGTGCGCCATAGGCCACTAGGCGAATCCTCCAGGCGCTCCACGCGGTGACAACCACGTGCAACGAGAAAGGAATATATCGGACCGCCCATCGCCGGGGCCAGCCCTGGGGCGGTGGGATCTGTCACGCGAGGCCGGTTTCGCGGTGTCGACCCGCCAGGACTCACCATAGGCATCGAGGGCGCACCTCCCGCCACCGTCCTCGGACCCGATGGCGCGTCCTCGGGTCTCTGGGGCGGGCCGGGTGCGGCGGAGCCGGTTATGGGCGGTTCGCAACCGGGGGCCGGATCGGGTAGTCTCTCGCTCGGCCCCTCGTGCGGCGTCATCCAGTGAATCCCCCAGGACCGGAAGGTAGCAAGGCAGGCTCTGGCGGGTGCGCGAGGGTCCTCGCATGCCCGGGCTGCCCCACCTCGTGCCGTGTCCTCGAGGCCCTCCGGGTCAGGCCTCGACGGCGTCGACCTCCGCCAGCCGCCGTGGCCAGATCCAGGATGAAGCGGCACGGCGTCGGTGCGGGGATGAAGGGCGAGGCTGTGATGCGGGCGATCGACTGGCGCACGCTGTCGGCCAGGTCGGTGAAGGCCCCCGGCGCCCAGGTCGGCCGCGCGCCGGTCTCCGCCTCCAGGGCGGAGCAGAGCTGCTCGTCGGTGAAGGAGAGCATGCCGCAGCCGGTGTGGTGGATGAGGAGGATCTCTCGGTTCCCATCAGCCGCTGGCTGATCGTCAGAGCGGATCGTGTCCTCGGTGACCAGGCCGCCGGCGTTGCGGATGACGTGCGCCTCGCCCGGGGCGAGCCCCAGGGCCGCGAAGACGTCCACGCGCGAGTCCATGCAGGCCACGACCGCGACCTTCTGCGTGCCCTTAGCCGCCAGGCCACCCGGAGAGGACCTCGGTGGAGTAGGCGGCGTTGCGGGAGACAAGAGCCTCGGTGACGGACATGGTTCCTCCATTTCTTCAGTCGGCGACGTGCCTGCCCGCCCATCGTGCCAGATGGAATCCGACCCGCCCAGTGCCTCGCACGGGGTCGGCCCTGGCCGATTAGGCTCGGCCCGTGACCACCGCTCTGTACCGCCGCTACCGCCCCGACACCTTCCAGGAGGTCATCGGGCAGGGACCACGTCACCGCTCCGCTCATGGCGGCGCTGCGGGCCGACCGCGTCACCCACGCCTACCTCTTCTCCGGTCCGCGCGGCTGCGGCAAGACGACCTCGGCGCGCATCCTGGCCCGCTGCCTCAACTGCGCCCAGGCCCCCACCGACACCCCTGCGGCATTCCTGCCCGTCCTGCCGGGACCTGGCCACCGGCGGCCCCGGCAGCCTCGACGTCGTCGAGATCGACGCCGCCAGCCACAACGGCGTCGACGACGCCCGCGACCTGCGCGAGCGTGCCGCCTTCGCCCCGGCCCGCGACCGCTACAAGATCTTCATCCTCGACGAGGCCCACATGGTCACCGCGCAGGGCTTCAACGCGCTGCTCAAGCTCGTCGAGGAGCCGCCCGCGCACGTGAAGTTCATCTTCGCCACCACCGAGCCGGAGAAGGTCATCGGCACCATCCGCTCGCGCACCCACCACTACCCCTTCCGCCTCGTCCCGCCCGACATCCCTCGAGGGCTACTCGCCCACCTGTGCCAGGCCGAGGGCGTGGAGATCGGCCCCGAGTCTTCCCCTCGTGGTGCGCGCGGCGGCGCGCCCTGCGCGACACTCCTCCGTCATGGACCAGCTCATCGGCGGGGCGCACGACGGCGGCGTCGACTACCAACGGGCCGTCGCCCCTGCTGGGTTACACCGACACCACCATGCTCGACCAGTGCGTCGACGCCATCGCGGCGGGCGACGGCGCCGGCGTCTTCCGGGTGGTGGACGGGTCGTCTCCTCCGGCCACGACCCCCGCCGCTTCGTGGAGGACCTGCTGGCCAGGCTGCGCGACCTGCTCGTGATCGCCCTGGCCGGCTCCGGAGGCCGGCGCGGCGCTCGGCTCCCTGCCGGTCGATGAGCTCGAGCACTGGACCTGCAGGCCCGCACCATGGGGGCCGCCGCCCTCTCGCGGGCCGCCGATACCACCGCCCAGGCCCTGACCGCCATGGTCGGCGCCACCTCCCCGCGCCTCCAGCTCGAGCTGCTCGTGGCCCGCCTGCTCATCCCCGCCGGTGGCGCCGCCAGGGTGGTGGCGTTGCGGCCGGGCCTGCTGGGAGCGTCGGACCGACGGCCTCGCCTGCCTCCGGCGGCGCGGGCGCCGGCGCGGCCGGCAACGCCGCCGGTGCCGTGCCCGCCGGATCCGGACGCGAGATGGCTGCCCAGATCGCCCGCCAGGCCTCCGCGGACGCCGCCGGCCGGCGCGGGCCAGCGAGCCCGAGAGTGCTGGAGGACCCGGGGAGCCGGGAGACTCGGCGCCCGCCGCGGGCCCCTCAGACACCCCAGTCCGACGCCGGTTGGGGGCAGCCCCCGCCGCGCCCTCAGCGCCCGCCGCAGGCGCGGCATCAGCCGCACCGGCCTCGCAGGCCGGCCCCGCCGTCAACTGGGACGGCCTCGCATGACGGCGCCTCCGCCTCACCGGGGCCCTCCGCGCCTTCGGCCGCGGCGACGCCGGTTCCACGACAGGCCGAACAGCCCTCACACGGAGCCGAGTCGGCCAGTGCCCCGGCCGCCCCGGAGTGCGCCCGCCGCGCCCTCGGCATCCCAGCCCGACGCCGGTTGGGGGACGGCTCCCCGCCGCGCCGTCAGCACCGGCCGCTCAGGGAGGCGCCGGCGCCGCCGTTGGTGGTCCGGGCGGGGTGAGGCTGCCGACGCGGAGATGATCCGCACCCTGCTGGGAAGAGGTCCTCGAGGCGGCTGAAGCGCTCGCGGCGCGCCACCTGGGCACTGGTCGGCCCCAACTCCCGACCAGGGCACCGTCTCCGGGGGCGTCTTCACACTGCTGTTCACCGCCCCCGGCCTCGTGGGCGCCTTTCGAGAACGGCGGACACGGCCCCATCTTCTCCGCAGCCCTCCACCAGGCCCTCGGCCTGCGCCTCGAGGTGCACGCCATCGTCGCCGGCGACGACGGGCCGGGAGGCCTGGTGGCCCCAGTGGGCTGGGAGGCCCGCGCGGACCTGCAAGGCCCTGGGGAGCCCCGGCGCTGCCCCCACCCGAGCGGAGACTGGCGCACACCACCGGCCCCAGCGTCAGCTCCGCCGCCGGTCACGGTGGGCCGCAGGGCTTTGACGGTGGCGGCGCCCCCAATGCAGGACCGAGCGGACCCGGACCGCAGACCGGCGCCTTCGACTCAGTGGGATCGACCGCCGGTGGTGGGGCGGAGGACGTCAACGGCGCCGGGACGCACGCTGGTGGCTAGGCTCGGTCGAGGATGCGGCGGCCCGGTCGCCTCATCCGCTCCGCGCCCCCGGGCGCTGGCAACCCATGACCGCACCAGTGCTGCCGACACCGGTCGGCCCGCCCAGGGCCCAGCCGTGCAGTCGCCCGCCGCTGCGGCGGCACGGCTCACCGACGTCGAGCCGGCCGCCCGCCCCGAGGCGCACCGGCCCGTCTCCACCACCTGGGATGACGGCTCCCTCGATCATCGAGCCCCCGCCCGAGGACGACTGGGGGCGCCGATCCCTACGCCGAGGATTCCCGGATACGTCGGCGCCGATGAGCCCACTACCCCCTCTCGTCGCACCGACCCCGCGGGACCCGCGCCTCCCCGGCCCCCGCCGCGCACGACACCGCGACCTCACCCGAGCCGCAGCCGGCTCCCGGCCGGCGCCGCCCCCACCGAGTTCCAGGCAGTCCCCCTGGCATCCCCGGCCGCTTCCGCGCCCCCGGCGCCCACCGCCCACGTGACCCCGATGACGCCGCAGACATCTTCGGCTCCTGCGAAACCCACCGATCCCGACGACGGCTGGGGGCCCGTCGCGATCCCCGGCGGCGGGTCAGCCCCGGCGCCGGCCTCGGCACCCGCTCCCGCCGCGGGCGGCACGGATCGGACGACGGCTGGGGCCCGGTCGCCGTCCCCGGCGGCGGAACCGTGCCCGCCCAGTCGGTACCCGCCTCCACGCCGTCGTCCCCACCGCCGGGCGCCTCGCCCTCCCCGGGAGCGCCTGCGACACCCGCGCCCACCGACCCCCAGGCCGCTCCCGCTCCGGCCCCGGCATCGGCCCCGGCGGCCTCAGCCTCACCCGCCCAGTCCCGCTCCGCACCCGCCGCGCAGGCGCCCGACGAGGCGCCCCTCGCCACCGTCCACCGTCTGCGCGCCCCTGCCGGAGATTCCCGGCGGGGCCGCGTCCGCTCCGGCGGCCCCCAGTCCCTCCAGCAGACGCCCTCCTCCCCGTCCCCGCAGGCTCCCGGGGCCGGCAGTGTGCCGGTCACCACCGCCGGATCACCCGGCCTGGCCCCCGTCACCTGGGAGGGACGGAGTCGAGCCCCTTCAGCCCGGGGCCGGCGCCCGAGGAGCCCAGCGCCTCGAGCGCCCCGCCCGAGGACGAGTCCACCTGGGCGCCGTCGGGCATCGCCGGCTCGCGCCTGGCCGCCGCCATGGCCGCCGCCCGCGCTGCCGCCCAGGACGCTGACACCGACTCCTTGGCCGACGACACCCCCAGCGAGGACGACCCTGACGCCGAGGACGCCGGCGTCGTCGGCTCGAGGTCGTCAAACGGGTCCTCGGCGCCCAGGTCATCGAAGAGGTCACCGTGACCCAGGAAGGACGCTGACATGCCCGCCGTCTACGAAGGCGCTGTCCAGGACCTCATCGACGAGTTCGGGGAGCTGCCCGGCATCGGCCCCAAGTCTGCCCAGCGCATGGCCTTCCACGTCCTGGCCGCCGACTCGGCCGCCGTCGAGCGCCTCATCGAGGCTCTGCGCGCCGTCAAGGCCAAGGTCCGCTTCTGCGAGACCTGCGGCAACATCGCCGAGGCCCCCAGTGCGCCGTCTGCCGCGACCCCCGCCGCGACCAGCGCGTCATCTGCGTCGTCGAGGAGCCCAAGGACGTCGTCGCCATCGAGCGCACCCGCAGTACCGGGGGCTCTACCACGTGCTCGGCGGCGCCATCGACCCCATCAACGGTGTCGGCCCCGACGACCTGCGCGTGCGCGAGCTCTTCAGCCGCCTGGGAGACGGCGAGGTCGAGGAGGTCATCCTGGCCACGGACCCGGACGTCGTCGGCGAGGCGACCGCCGCCTACCTCACCCGCATGCTGCGCACCATGGCCGTGCCCGTCTCCCCGGCTCGCCTCCGGCCTGCCCGTGGGCGCTGACCTGGAGTATGCCGATGAGGTCACCCTCGGGAGGGCCTTCGAGGGACGACGCCGCGTCGAGGATTGACCATCCCGTCCACTCCGGATCGATGGGGTGTGAGGATCAGGCCAGGCGCACGCCGCGCGGCAGTCGGCCGGCCGGCACATGCAGACGCCTGCTGGCCGTCACCGCGCCGCAGGTCCCCAGGCTATGAGCACCACCAGGCTTGCGGGCCAGAAGACGACGTGCTTCGTCCTGGAATCCGTGGTGGAGGAGCCGGACGGGTCGTTGATGAAGCTGTCCCCCTCGCAGTAGTTGTGGACGACTCGATCGGGTTTGGGATCGCGCATCGAGTCGACACCCAACCCGATGCCTGCCAGAGGGGATTTGCCCACGGAATGGTAGTCCAAGGTGGGCTGAATCGGCGCATGAGTGGTGGCGTCTCCTAAAGGCGACGAAGGGGTTGGGGGTCAGCATCCACCAGATCCGGTTGGTACGGGTGATCTCCTGAACCTCAACATCGGGGTCTGGCCGGCACACGAGCTTGTCGTCGGTCGAGTTCGTGTAGTCCACCCGGTAGGTCACCACGGTCTGGTCGCCGGTCACTACGGAGGAGGCGATGGTCGTGGCCAGCGGCGTTCCAACAGTGAGTGCGGCCACCACGATGTAGGTCAGGACCGCGGAGGCCGAGGGTCTGGCCGTCAACGCCGAGAAGCCCAGTCCGATCGCGCATACCGCTCCCAGTGTGAAGATGAGGATGACTAGGTGGGCGAGGAGGGCCTGCCAGTGCGAGCCGCCGGCAATCGTCAGAATAATGAGGAAGGGCACGGCTGTGGCCAGGAAGGCGATCGCGGCGACCCAGGCGGCCAGCAGCTTGTCGACGACGATCTCCCTGGCTGCGCAGCGCTGTGGCCTGCAGCAGTGCGAGGGTCGCGTCGGCCCGGTCGCCATTGATCGAGGTCGCCGACAGCGTGGGGGCCACAATGAGCCCGATCCCCAGGACGAAGCAGACGACGAGGTCGTAGAGGGGGACGAAGAACTCTTTGGACGACTCCGGGCTCGTTGCAGCAGAGGCGATGGTCAGCCCACCGCACAGCAGGATGAGGACAGCCAGCCAGATCCCCAGCATGATGCGCCATCGCGTGGCCCTCACCCGCTGACGCAGCTCGAGCACCATGCGATGGTGCGGATACCGGTCCAGGTCATCGGCGTTCTCCTTCCAGGGCCAGGTAGGTCTCCTCCAGGGTTCCGGACAGTGGGGCGAAGGAGATGACCTCCACCCCGGCCTCGACGGCCTCTCGCAGCAGGCGGGCCGCTGCCGCGTCGTCGGCGACCGAGAGGCGCATGGCGCCGTCCTCCTCGGGCGTGACGGGCAGCTGTGCCGAGTGCGCCCACTCGCCCAGGCGTCCGGTGTCCAGGGCGCGCATCCTCCAGGTCCGCTGTATCGGAAGTGGGGCCACGATGCCGTCACCCGTCGGGCCGGGCGCCTCGCCCCACCCCGACGGGAGGCGACGGCGGTCCCGTGGGACATGAAGACGACGCCGTCGACCATCCTCCATCTCCGACAGGATGTGGCTGGAAAGCAGGATCGTGGTGCCGCCCGAGGCCAGGTCGCGCAGCAGGACGCGCAGATCGGCGCGCGAACGCGGGTCCATGCCGGCGGCCGGCTCGTCCAGGAGCAGGACCGTAGGGGGCGTGGATGAGGGTGCGGGCCAGGGCCCAGTCGCTGCTTCTGGACCGCGGGAGAGGACTCCGGGCGGGCGTGCGCGCCATCTCCTCGAGGTGGACCAGGGAGAGCATCTCCAGGGCTCGGGGGCGGGCGGCGTCGGCGTCCATGCCCCTGGGCGGCGGCGAAGGTCAGGAGGATCCCGGTGCAGGTCAGGGGAGTCCCAGGTGCCGAAGGCGTCGGGCATCCAGCCCACGGCGCGGTGGACCTCGCGAGACTGGGCGACCGGGTCCAGACCCGCCACCCGGATCGTCCCGGAGTCCGGGGCCAGAAGGCCCGCGAGCATGAGCAGCAGTGTGGTCTTGCCGGCGCCGTTGGGAGCCGACCAGGCCGGTGACGGCGCCACCGGGCACCGACACGTCCAGCTGGCGCACCGCCGGCGCCCGACCGAAGAAACGGGTGAGCTGGGAGACTTCAATGCTCATGCGACCAGGCTACGTCGTTGGTCGACGTGCGGGCTGTGGGGCGGGGGAGCGGTCCCCATTGTCGACGGTGAGAGGCGCTCTGGGGCCGACTTGCGCGTGAAGGGTGTGCAGTGGGGCCCTTGAGAGAGCTTCGAGTAGTGTGCGAGTAGGCTGGTAGTAGTGCTGTTCGAGCCAGGATTCTCCCTTGTGATTACAAGGTTCTGCAAGCTCAAGTCGCTACTCTCAACATTTGAGAGTAAGTGTGAGTGGGGTGGTTCTCGGGTCCGTCCGCCCCTCGTGTGGTCCGCTCTGGGCTGTCAGCCGCGTGATGTGTCGGCAACACGGCGCGCCGTATGCTTGCCCCAGCCACGTCGTCGTGGGCGCCGCGCGGCGACGGCTCCATCCCCGGAAGCCCCTGCCAGACGCACCTGCTCCGGCGCGGAGCACCTGATGCTAGACACGTACTGATTCCAGGACCCGAGGAGCGCCCCCATGGCACTGGTCGTCCAGAAGTACGGCGGCTCGTCCGTCAGCGACGTCGACGCGATGCGGCGGTCGCCCGGCGCATCGTCGCCACCCGCGAGGCCGGAAACACGGTTGTTGTCGTCGTCTCCGCGATGGGGACACGACCGACGAGCTCCTCGATCAGGCGGCCGCCCTGACCACCGACGCCCCGGCCCGTGAGATGGACATCCTGCTGTCCGCCGGTGAGCGCATCTCCGTGGCCCTGCTCGCCATGGCCGTCACCGAGCTCGGCGTCCCGGCGCGTGCCTCACACCGGCGCCCAGGCCGGCGTCCTCACCGACTCCAAGTACGGCAAGGCTTCCATCGTCGGCGTGCTGCCCGAGCGCGTGGCCCGCTCCATCCAGACCGGCTCGGTCGCCATTGTCGCAGGCTTCCAGGGCATCAACGAGGTCGAGGACACCACCACCCTGGGGCGCGGCGGCTCCGACACGACCGCGGTCGCCCTGGCCGCCGCCCCTCAACGCCGACGTCTGCGAGATCTACACCGACGTCGACGGCCTGTTCACCGCCGATCCCGCATCGTCTCCACCGCCAAGCGCATCGAGTCCCTCTCCAGTGAGGGAGACCCTGGAGCTGGCCGCCCACGGCGCCAAGATCCTCCACCTGCGCGCCGTGGAGTACGCCCGACGCTTCGCGCCGCTGCACGTGCGCTCCTCCTTCTCCGACAAGACCGGGACCTGGATCTATGACGGCCGCCGCGAGGGGGCTCGTGCCCTCGGTCGTGGCCGCCCAGCTCGACGACGTCGTCGCCGCCGACACCGACAGCGCGCCCAGCGCCGCGAGCCTCGCAGACCGCCGACGAGGCCGCAGGAGCCGCCCCGGCCGCCCCGGCCTCGCCCCTCAGACCCCGCCGGGCTCGACGAGGGGCCCTCGGCCTCCGTCGTCGACACCGCGCACCGCAACGCCATCGCCGCACGGGCCCAGGCCCGCCCCCGCCCGAACGCCAAGGGAGGACCACGTGGAAGCCCCCGTCATCTCCGGAATCGCCCACGACCGCAGCCAGGACAAGATCACGCTCGTGGGCGTGCCCGACGTCCCCGGCGCCGCCGCCCGCATCTTCGCGATCGTGGCCGGCACCGACGCCAACATCGACATGATCGTCCAGGACGTCTCCGCGGAGGGGACCGGCCTGACCAACATCTCCTTCACCTGCCCCGACGGCGACTCCGCTGCCGCCCGCGAGGCCCTCGAGGCCGCCCGCGAGGAGCTGGGCTTCCGCCCCTGCACTTCAACCCCGACATCGGCATCCTGTCCCTGGTGGGGCCGGTATGCGCTCCAACCCGGGGGTCTCGGCGCGCCTGTTCGGCTCGCTGAGTGAGGCCGGGTCAACATCCACATGATCTCCACCTCCGAGATCCGCATCTCGGTGGTGGTCGACGACGCCGTACTCGACGAGGCCGTGCGCGCCGTCCACTCCGCCTTCGGCCTCGACGCCCAGGCCGCCGAGGCGGTCGTCTACGGAGGGACCGGACGATGAGCAATCCCGTGAATACCTACACCGGAGTGGCCGACGGCGTCTGCGTCGCCGTCGGGGGCCACCGGCCAGGTCGGCTCGCGTCATGCGCGCCATGCTGGCCGAGCGCGACTTCCCCGCCCGCTCGGTGCGCTTCTTCCTCGGCCCGCAGCGCCGGGACCGTCGTGGACTTCCGCGGCGCCCAGGTCGAGGTCGAGGACGTCGCCACCGCGGACCTGAGCGGCATCGACGTCGCCATCTTCTCCGCCGGGGGCGCGGCCTCGCGCGAGCACGCCCCGCGTTTCGCTGAGGCCGGGGCCGTCGTCGTCGACAACTCCTCGGCCTGGCGCAAGGACCCCTGAGGTGCCGCTCGTGGTCAGCGAGGTCAACCCGCACATGCTGCGCGAGCGCCCCAGGGCATCATCGCCAACCCCAACTGCACCACGATGGCGGCCATGCCCGCCCCTCAAGGGTGCTGCACGAGGAGGCCGGGCTCATCCGCCTCATCGTCTCCACCTACCAGGCCGTCTCCCGGCTCGGGGCGGGCCGGGGTGGCCGAGCTGGCCGGGCAGGTGCGCGCCGTCGTGAACGAGGGACATGGAGGGCCTGGCCCTGGACGGGCGGGCCGTCGAGTTCCCCGCGCCGGAGGTCTACGTCGACACCATCGCCTTCAACGCCGTGGCCTGGGCCGGGAACGACGCCGGTGACGGCTCCGGTGAGACCGACGAGGAGCAGAAGCTGCGCAACGAGTCCCGCAAGATCCTGGGGATCCCGGACCTGCTGGTCTCCGGCACCTGCGTGCGCATCCCGGTGTTCTCCGGCCACGGGCTCAGCATCAACGCCGAGTTCGAGCGTGAGATCAGCGTCGAGCGCGCCCGCGAGCTGCTGGAGGCGGCGCCCGGCGTCACCTACCAGGACGTGCCCAGCCCTCTGCAGGGCGCCGGCCGCGACGGCACCGTGGGCGCCTGCGCGCCGACCAGGCCTTCGCGCCGGGCCACGGCCTGCAGTTCTCGCCGTGGGGACAACCTGCGCAAGGGCGCGGCCCTCAACGCCGTCGAGCTGGCCGAGCTGGTGGCCGCCGACCTGCGGGGCTGACTGGGTATTCCTACTTCGCCGAGCCGGGCATTTTTCGCATGAGGCGACCGTTCTTCGGTCGGGCTGCGCGGAAGTGCCCGCCTGATGCTGCGGGGCGGACGGTGGCGGCCCTGAGAGACACGGAGCGTGCCCTCACCGACCCGAGTCGGGTGCCTCCAGAAGGCGGTCGATGCGCTCGCTCAGCTCGCTGACCTGCTGCTGCAGGGCCGCTACCTGCGCCTGCGTGGCGGCCTCCTGCTCGGCGTTCTCCTCCTCGACCAGCGAGACGATCCACGAGGCCAGGGTCGCCGTGACGACGCCGGCGAGTGCCACCCCACCGATCGCGAGCAGCGCCGCGATGAAACGCCCCTGCGTGGAGGCCGGGATGGAGTCGTAGCCGACGGTGGTGAACGTCGTCAACGCCCACCACAGGGCCTGGCCGAAAGTCCGGATCGAGGTGCCCGGCTCATGACGCTCCGCATCCAGTGAGGCCAGTGCCGAGGTGAAGATGAGCAGGGCGGCGCTGCCGACCGTGTACAAGGGTGATGCGCCCGCGCAGCGCGGTGCCGGCGCTGCGATGTATGACGCTCACGAGCGTCACCAGGCGCAGGAGCCTGAGCGGGCCGCAGGAACGGCAGAACAATGATCGCCAGGTCGGGTAGGTGGTGGAGGAACCAGCGGCCCCGGCTCGGTGCCAGGATCAGGCGGACAAGATAGTCGACCCCGAACAGTGCCCACACGGTGTTGATCACGAGCTCGGCCGCGTCCTTGGTCCCGCCCCTGCGCGTTGGTGAGTACCTCCCAGGCGTAGACGCCCAGGAAGACGACGGCGGCGCCGGTCAGCGGCCACTCCGTGGCCCGCTCCCACGTCCGTAGCCGAGCGTCCGGGCTGATGTCAGTCGGCATGCTCCGATGGTAGACGGCGCTGGGACAGAACTGTGCTGCCCTCCCCGGCCGCCTTGGAAGGCGGAGCGGGCGGGCTCAGGTGAGCAGGACCTTCAGGACGGCAGGGGCGGCGAAGCGGCGAGGGTTGTGAGCCGGTCTCGACGACGTCGAGCACCCCGATGTCGGTCAGCTGGGCAACCAGGCTGTTGGCTCGCCCGTACGAGATACCGAGGGCTGCCCTCTGACCTTGCGCACCGTGAAGCTCGGATTCGCGACCGCGAAGTCGACGAGGTCAAGGGCGTGAGCGGACCGCAGGCTGGAGGCGCGCACTGTCTCCCTTGAGGCCCTGGTGCGCAGCGGCCAGAGCGAGCATCTGATGACGCGTGCTGGTGGCCGCCGCGGCCAGTCCCTGGGAGAAGAAGGCCAGGAAGGTGTCCCAGTCGCCGTGGGTGCTGACTCGCAGCAACGCGTTGTAGTACTCGGCGCGACGCTCCTCGAACCACGGCGAGACCGTCAGTGTGGGTTCGCTGAGAACGCCCGAGCTCAGGAGGGTGAGCACGATGAGGAACCGCCCCAGGCGACCGTTGCCGTCCTGGAAGGGGTGAAGGGTCTCGAACTGGTAGTGGGCCATGCCCGCGGTGATGATCGGGTCGATGTCTCCCGCGTGGTCCTGATGCAGCCAGTCGACGAGGGCTCGCACGCCGGCGTGAAGAGGATCCCCGGGCGGTACGGGAACGAACCGGGACGCATGGACCGGGGTCGTACTGTGCGCGCCGGGGCGGCGGCCGATCATGACCTGGCTGTCGCGCAGACGACCTGATGCGGACTCAAGGGAGTGCCCCGCATGAGTTCGCCCTGAAGGTCCTCAATGAGTGACAGGGTGATGGGGCGCCCCTCCTGCGCCCACAGGAAACCGCTGTTGGCCATGCGGACGTAGTTGAGGATCTCCGTCATCTCGGCGGTCGCGGGGGCGTCGTCGTCGGCGGTGAGCACCTCGCGCAGGGGGGCGTATGTCCCTCCAGGGCCGACGTCGACTGAGCCTCGCGCCGTAGGGAGGGGGTTCTCAGCAGGTAGGGATTCGGCAGCTGCTGAGCCGTGGCGTCGAGGGCGGCCAGTGCGCGGCCGGCTGCCGCCACCATGCGGTAGGTGCCTCCGCTGATGGGTGGCTCGTCGGAGCCGAGTGGGGTGGGGATGAAGGCCTTGTGCTGCCAGTTGCCGGTCACCGGGTCGGAGCCGGTGATGTCGACCAGCTCCCCCATGGTGTCATCGACGAACATGCTCACGTCCATGATGTCAGTCTAATGGCAGTTGTGTGACATCTAAAGAGGGAAGATTACACATTGGCAACTTGTCAAATATTGTGGGTGGGTGAGTGTCTGGAAACCGCCATGTGCGGGTGGATGTGGGGCGACCGCTGCCGTGGGGGTGTCCGCGAGGGGTAGGAGGTTGGACCATGCCGGCGGAAGTGCGGGCGGCGATGGCAGGGTCAAGCGGCGTGCGCCCGGCCGCGTGGAATGTCCCCGGCCGCAGGAGGTGGGAGGTCGGGCGGCGATGGCGGAAGGAGGGAGGCGTCGACAAGAAGATGGGCAGCCCTGGCCGGAGGATGGGCGGCCCCGTCACGAGGATCGTCGACCTCAGGAATAGGCTGGGCCTCAGCCGTGTTGGCCGCAGTGGAACCAATCTGTCTCCCACAGTCTTGAAAGGAATGCTCATGGCCACCAAGAACATCACCGGCCCCGAGTTCAAGGACACCATCCACGGCGAGGGCATCACCTTCGTTGACTTCTGGGCCTCTTGGTGCGGCCCGTGCATGCGCTTCGCCCCCATCTACGAGAAGGCCTCCGAGGCCAACCCCGACATCACCTTCGCCAAGGTCGACACCGAGGCCGAGCAGGACCTCGCCGGGGCCCTGGGCATCTCCTCGATCCCCACGCTCATGGTCTTCCGTGACAATGTGCTGGTCTACCGCGAGGCCGGCGCCCTGCCCGCCCCCCGCGCTGGACTCCCCTCATCACGCAGGTGCGTGAGCTCGACATGGACGAGCTCAAGGCCAAGATCGCCGAGGAGGAGGCCTCTGGCGCACAGGCCTGACCCGTCTCGCGCCGCAGGGGCCGCCCTCTCGGCCCCTGCGGCCGTCCGACGTCGCCCGGGAATCCGCTGTTTCCGGGCGACGTCGTCGTCTGTTACCCGGCTCGCCCACCCAAGGGCAGAACATCACGTTTTGATATCCTATGATGGCCCGCGTGAAGTTGGAGTCCCACGTCGTCACGCTGTCAGGGCCCGATGGGCGGTCCCCTGTCGGCGCCTCGGCCGTGACGCGTTGGTGCGCCACCTTGTCTACGCCTTCCTGCGCTCCGACCCCGAGGGGCCACGGACTGGATCGACCTCGACAGTCCCCACCGACCCCGACGAGCTGCGCACCATGCTCGATTTCCTCCTCACCGCCCGCCCGCCGGCGCCCTGCCGGAGGACATCGCCGCTGACCTCGACACCCTCCTGAGGCCGAGGCCGCCGAGCGCGGCATGATCGACGCCACGAGATCCCGCCCCTGGCCATCACCGACCACGTGCCGGGCCCGCTGGGCCGCAATGTGGCTCTCTGGCGCGGTGACCACCCGGCTGCGCGCCGGCGCCGTCCTCAACGCCGCCAACTCCGGGATGCTCGGCTGCTTCGCCCCTGGGCACCGCTGCATCGACAACATCATCCACGCCGTCGCCGGGCCGGCCCTGCGCGCCGAGTGTGCCCGCTACATGACCTGGGCGGAGACCTTTCGACCCCACCCGCCGTCAGGGTGGGGAGCCCGCCGGCCGGGCCGTCTTCACCGGCGGTTACCACCTGCCGGCCCAGCACGTCATCCACTCGGTGGGGCCCGTCATCGAGGACGGGCGCAAGCCCACTCTGCGCGACCGGCGCCTGCTGTCCTCGTGCTACACGAGCGTCCTCAACGTCGCGCACGCCGCGGGGCTTGGCAGTGTCGGCCTGTGCTCGCTGTCCACGGGCGTCTTCGGCTACCCCAAGCGGCAGGCCGCCCCTGGTGACCCTGGAGGCGATCGGCCGTTGGCTGGCGGCCCACCCCGACTCTCGGATGCGCATCGTCATCAGCCTCAACGCCGACGTCGACGTCGCCGCCTACGAGGCCGCCCTCGCCCCGCCGCCCTGGCGGCCGTAAGGGGTCTGGGGCCTTCCGCCCTCAGTGTGCTTGAGAGGGCGTGCTGCACGAGGGGCGGGGCCCACTAGGGCAGGGAGTCGGTGAACCTCACGCAGGTGGGGCTGTGTACCACGCACAACCCTTGTGCCAGCACATCCCTGCCCTCATGCAGTGCGGGGAGTGCGCTATATGGATCGGATGTCGTCGACGAACTGGTCCCAGGAGGCGCTGGCGGGGTTGACGGGTTTAGCGGGCTCCCTGCTCTTCATTGATTCGCTCAGCGAGCTTTCGCGCGATCTTTGGGGAATCGGACTGCTGTACTTGCGTTTGCCGTTCGTGTGACGGTCAGTGAGGCTCGTCAGGTAGCCAGCGGGATCTCGATGACTTTCCACAGGTTTCTGAGCAAACTTGAGATCCCGCCACGCGCCCGGCGCTAATGTCTTCACCGTCTCAGGGGAACAGCAGCCACCAGGCCCTCGGTCATCCTTACGGGCGTGACGGCGAGTACCTTTCGATGGCTATGAGACGATGGCTTATTTTTGTTTCTCTGCCCCTTCTTGCGGCCCCTTTTTCTGTCCGCTGGTATGCTCAGTTGCTTAAGGTGCTCAAGTAATTAGGGTGCGCCCTTCAAGATCTGCGTCCTCTTGGTCGGTGTCCTGATGGACGATGACGGCGTGAACGGGGGCGAAGACGTTCCTGTTCGGCGATCATGTCGCTCAACCTCTCCATCCAGTCCCTGCACGCTTCTGTGTGAAGCTCCCTCGGGTCAATGAAGGAGGGCTCTATGAGTGGTTTGACATCGCAGGTCTGATCAATGCTCGAATTCAGTGCTGGGAGAAGGGCTGCGATAGCTTTAGCATCGTAACCGTGTTTTCCTTGACCGTTTGTGCCACCTTCACCGAACACGAGGATGACGGGCTTCTTAACCATGTCGGGGTACTCCTTCGAGGATTCCCGCACACCATAGTTCCCCAGTGGGCGCCCACTCGCCTCCTGAGCGTCTGTGAGCTCGCTGCTAGTGTAGACCGATCCGGACCTCACCGGTTGCAGGGTCGCGGTCGCACAAGATCAACTCGTCCGCAGCGAGTTGGTTGACCAAGGTGGGGGAGTGAGAGGCCGCAATGACCTGAGTGCGCTCAGAAGCCTGCCGCATACGGTCGACGAGGACATCCAGGGCGTAAGCGATGCAGGCCGTGGTCGACCTCCTCGACGACGGTGAGTGGAGGTGGTGTCGGGTCGGAAGGCGGCGAGCAGGGCAAGCATGCGGACGGTTCCGAAGCGAGGCGTCCGCCAGCTCGATCGACTGGGTGAGTCCCTTTTTCTCGGAGAGTCGTGACGACGGATAGTGCGTCTCCGCCTCTGCTCGTGAACTCAATGGTCTCCAGTCCCGGTAGGCATTCCTGAAGGTCCTGAGTCAGGGTCTCGAACGCGTCAGGGTCCTCTTCGCTGATGCGTTGAGGACAGTGGATAGATTAGCCGCTTGGGGGAGGAGGGTCTCGTATCCTGCCCGGCTCGGCTGACGAGCAGCTTGAACGTCTGGGTCAAGGTACCTGATTGAGGACAGGAAGTTGAGGAAGTGGCTGGGGCCGTCTCCCAGCCATTCCGCATTGATGCGCGCAAAAGTTCCAAGCGCTGAGGATGACGAGTCCGTGAGGGTGAGGAACTCTTTTCGTTTTGTTGTTTTTCCTTCAACCTCACTGCGTCGACGCCGTCGACAGAGAATCCTAGTCTCCGCCCCCTTCCTTGGGTTCGTTTATAAATGAACTCCTCTTTGCGGTGTAGTTCAGGGCCGTCCTGTTCCAAGCTGAGTGTGTAAACATCTAGGGCTCTTGTTGACGCAAATTCCGTGATCTGCGCCTTAATGGTCAATTCGACGCCACCGGTTTTGTTCGTAGATCGTTGCAGGCGGTCACAGCCGCCGTGGGCGGTGACTGCGGTGGAGATATCTGTTCGTGCTGGAGTCGCGGATGAACCTCAGGGTGGACAGCAGGTTCGACTTCCCGGATCCATTGGGAGCCGACGAGGACGGAGAAGCGTCCGAAATCGACGTCGACGTCGGCGAGAGAGCGGTAGTTCTTCGCGTGTATCGACTTTAGGATCGGTAACTTATCGCTGCTCATGACATGATTATAGAGGTGTTGTTATTCAGTGTCTATGACATGGGGGCGATTTGGTGTGAGTCGAACGCATTCCTTGCCGACCAGATCACGTAAGGAGTTGGTGCCTCATCCGGTTGAGGGACGGGTCAGTCGGTCAGTGCTGTATCGCTCGGGTCTTGGCCCGGGCTGCGGCGCGGGCGGCCGCCGGGGCCGCGGCCGCAATCGCCTCCAGCTCCGCCTCGCCATGTGCGGCCGAGACGAACCAGGCCTCGAAGACCGACGGTGGCAGGCCCACCCCGCCTCGAGGAAGGCGTGGAAGAAGGGTCCGTAACGCCAGGTCTCCTGGGAGCGGGCGGCCTCGTAGTCGCTCACGCCCTGCTCGGCGGCCCGCTGCCCGAACATGAAGGAGAACAGGGAGCCCGCCCGCTGCACGCGGTGGGGCACGCCCTGCTCGCTGAGGGCCGCCGAGACCACCTCGCCGATGGTCCGGGCATGTTCGGCCACCGAGGCGTAGACGGCGTCGTCGGCCAGCTGAGCGTGGCCAGGCCGGCTGCCGTGGCCAGCGGGTTCCCCGAGAGCGTGCCCGCCTGGTGAGACGGGCCCGTCCGGCGCCAGCAGGTCCATGACCTCCGTGCGCCCGCCGACGGCGGCCAGCGGCATCCCGCCGCCCACGACCTTCCCGAAGGTCACCAGGTCCGGCACCCAGGCGGCGCGCTCGCGCCAGTCCGCACCCGGCCAGGAGGAGGCTGCGGTGTCGACGGGCTCAGAAGGAGAGGCACCGGCGTCGGCAGTCTCGGTGGCGAAGACCGGCAGACTCGAGGTCCAGCCGTCGACGGCCTCCAGCCCCCACCAGCTGGCAGGGCCCACGCGGAAGCCGGTGAGGACCTCATCGAGGATCATGAGCGCGCCGTGCTCGGCGGTCACTCGGCGGATCGCGGCGTTGGCCGGGCGCCGGCGGCACGATCCCCATATTGGCCGGGGCGCCCTCGGTGATCACCGCGGCGATCTCGGCGCCAGGCCCGCGAAGCAGGCCTCCAGGGCGGCGACGTCGTTGTAGGGCAGGACGATCGTCTGGGCGGCCACCGCCGCGGGCACGCCCGCGCTGCCCGGCAGACCGCCGGTGGCCAGGGCCCGAGCCGGCCGCCGCGAGCAGGCCGTCGCTGTGCCCGTGGTAGCAGCCCGCGAATCTTCCCACCACCAGGTCGCGGCCCGTGGCACACGCGGGTCAGGCGCACGGCCGTCATCGTCGCCCTCGGTGCCGGTGGACACGAAACGCACCTTCTGCGCGGCCGGCACCCGACGGCGGACCTCCTCGGCCAGGAGCGTCTCCAGTGGCGGTGGGGCGCTGAAGGACAGGGCCGCGGGCGGCGGCGGCCTGGACCGCGGCGGACGACGTCCGGGTGGGCGTGGCCCAGGAGCGCCGGGCCCCAGGAGCCCACCAGGTCCACGTAGCTCCGGCCCTCGGCGTCGGTGACGTGGGCGCCGCTCGCCGAGGCGATGAACCGCGGCGTGCCGCCCACCGAACCGAAGGCGCGCACGGGGGAGTCGACGCCCCCTGGGAATGACGGCGCGAGCTCGCCCTCGAACAGGGAGGTATTGCTGGAAGCGGTGGTGCTGGAGGGGCGGCCTGCGGGCTGCGATTGCTGAGTCACGGTGATCCTGTCGGTAAAACCGTGAAGAGACTGGTCAGGCCGGTTCGGGACGGTGAGCCGTACCGGGTGGGACTGCCTCTCAAACTACCGGATCAGCGCGCCGCTCGAGCCGTGTCGAAACGGGTGCCCAGGCATCGTGGACGCACCGTAGGCCCCGGGTACTGACGTCGCCGGTACAGTCTGCGGTTGATCGCTCGACCTACCGCAGGGCCGGGTTCTCGGCGATCTCCCGGGCCCAGTAGGTCAGCACCATACGTCCGCCCCCGCGCGCACGATCCCCAGCGCACCGACTCGGCGATGACGCGCTCGCGGTCGACCCACCCTGCGCTGCGCGGCCGCCTCGACCATCGCGTACTCGCCGCTGACCCTGGTAGGCGGCCACCGGCACCGGGGAGGAGGCGGCGACGTCGGCGAGGACGTCCAGGTAGGGGCCGGCCGGCTTGACCATGACGATGTCCGCGCCCTCGGCGACGTCGAGCATCACCTGCGCATGCCCCTCGCGGCGGCTGGCTCGGATCCCTGCTGGTAGGCGCGCCGGTCGCCCGGTGAGCGTGGGAGCCCACGGCCTCCCCGGAACGGCCCGAAGTAGGCCGAGGCGTACTGCCGAGTAGGCCAGGATCGCGACGTCGTCGTGGCCGGTGGCGTCCAGGGCGGCGCGGATCGCAGCGACCTGCCCGTCCATCATGCCCGAGGGTGAGACCATGTGCGCCCCGCCTCCGCCTGGAGACCGCCATCGCCCTGGTAGGTGGGCCAGGGTGGCGTCGTTGTCGACCTCGCCGGCGCGCGGACCCGTCCGGGGCGAATGAGGCCGCAGTGGCCGTGGCTGGTGAACTCGTCCAGGCAGGTGTCCGCGCACACGACGACCTCGTCCCCCCACTCCGCGCGACCGCCGCGATCCCGCGGTTGAGGATGCCGTCCTCCGCCCAGGCCGCCGTGACCGGCCTCATCCCGGGACCGCAGGGCACACCGAACAGGTCGATGGCACCGACGCCGGCCTCGGCGCAGGCGACGGCCTCGCGGCGCAGCGAGTCCAGCGTGTGCTGGACGATCCTCGGCATCGCCTCCACGGGGCGGGGGAGTCGATGTCTCGCGCACGAACACCGGCAGGATGAGGGCGGCGGGTCCACGACGTGCTCGCGCATCAGGCGCCGCATCGCCGGGGTCGTGCGCAGGCGCCGGGGCGGACCGTGGGGGCCTGAGGGCGGGACGGAGCGGCGCGACAGGAAGTCTGCGGCCGGTCGAAGGGCATCGGTCATGAGGTGCTCCTGAGTGGGGGAGTGGTGGATAGCATCGGGGTCGATGACGTGACGTCGATAGTGGCTCTGCGGACCCCTCGGGCGTGGGGAGGGGCGACGGCAGCGACCGGCAGGCCGAGCCTCGCGGATGGCCGCCGCCGTGGTGGCGCTGATGGCCACTCAACCGAGTGGCGGCCGGAGGCGGGCGAGCAGCCCAGGACGGCCCGCGTCGTCGACGGAGCGGTGAGCACGACCGCGTCCACACCGCCGGCGACCCACGTGCGCTCCAGATGCGGGGCAGGCCGTGGGCGTCGGCCGGACGGTGGTGTAGGCGGCCACCTGCTCCACCTCCCAGCCCGCTTGACGCAGGCCATCCGCCGGGTACCGGGTCGGCCAGGGCCGAGGCCGGAAGCAGTACGTGCCGTGCCGCCTCCGCTGGTGGGGGCTGGCGAGCCTCAGGGCCCTCCAGGAGGGCGTCGGCCGATCCTCGGGCCACCAGGTCGGGGGCGGTCCCGGTGAGCTCGGTCCAGGCGCGCTCGGTCGCCGGGCCGACGACCGCTACCTGCAGCGTTGAAAGCACCGGAACGTGCAGGTACGGCACCAGCGCCTCCACGGTTCGGGCCGAGGTGAGTACCAGCCAGGCGGCCTCGCCCGCCGCGATTCTGCGTGCAGTCGCCCCAGTGCCGCCGCTCTCACCCGGAACCGTCTCGCGTCACCGCGGCCCGCAGCACCTTCTCGCCCCGGCCCGCTCCAGCGCCGAGGCGATGCGGTCGCGCTCCTTCAGGCGCGGCAGCAGAACCACCCGCCCCCGACAGCGGAGCCCCTGCCGGCCTCCTGGGGGCCGCCCGGCCGGCCCCGGACGAGTCGTTGCGTGAGGTGGGCTCCGCCATGGCCTCAGTCCCGCCGGGGCTTGTTGGCGCAGGTCGACGATCTGGTCGGCGCCGTCCTCCATCAGGGTCTCGGCCGCCCTGGCCCCCAGCGCCTCGGCCGCCCGAACTGCGCGCCGCGTCCTGCGTGGCCCCAGGAGCTCCGGTGGCCTGGGCAGCTCGCGCTCAGCTCGCAGCCGACCTCCTGACCACCATCGAGTGAGGGTGACCCACCGCCCGCAGCGCGAGCACCCGGGCCCCGGTCGCCTCTCGCAGGTGCGCCCAAGCTCCCACCGGCGCCGCGCAGCCCGCACCGAGCCGGGCCATGAGCGCCTGCTCGACCGTCACCGCCGCCAGGCGTGGGCTCTGTCGCTCGAGCACCGCCACCGCCCGCCAGCTCCACGGACTCTGCCGGCTCGCGCCTCGACGGCCAGGGCCCCTGAGCCGGCGCGCGCACTCGTCTCAAAGTCCAGGACTCGCTCGCGCACTGCTCCAGCCCCAGGCGCCGCAGCCCCGACAGGCCAGGATCACGCGTCCAGGTCACTGGCGGCATCGGCCCGGCTCGGCCACCGGCTCATCGGTGCCGACGCCGACCACCTCCAGCTCGCACCCGCGCCAGGCGCGTAAGCAGACTGCCGCGCAGATCCACCACCCAGGGTCGGGGCGGGCGGCCAGCAGCTGGGCGGCCCGGCGCGGCGAGCCGGTGCTCACGCGGCCCCTCCGGCAGGGGCGGCCAGGCCGGCCGTCGCGGGCGCACAGGGCGTCGCGCGGGTCCTCGCGCGTGGCACGCAGATGACCTCCAGCCCCTCGACCGGCTGCGTGCAGGTCTCTGCATGAGTGGACCACCAGGTCCACCTCCCCGTCCAGGAGCGCGTGGCGCAGCCGGGCCGCGAAGACCCCCACCCCGCCGAGCTGCCGCAGGGAGTGCGGTGCCGTCGCCGTCCGTGCGCGCACAGTGACCAGGTCGATGCCCAGGCCGCCGGAGCCTCACCGGGGCGCGGCGGCCTGGGCGCAGCGCCTCGGCGACCTCGCCCCGGACTGGGTCAGGCTGCGGCGCGAGCCGCGCGTACCCAGGCGAAGCTGCTCGAGTCCGCCCCCGTCGTGGTCATGATCCTCCTTGTGCGAGCCAATCGTCGCATTCGTGGCTCGTAGGGCTCGCCTCGTACCTTGGAGGTACGAACTCGCGACCCAATATACGAACGCGACACCTGCCTCGCCCTGGTACGGCACCTTCACTCGCCATGGAGCCCACCAGGCGCTCCGGCCACGGTGCGGGCGTGCCCGACGGCCGCGATCCCGGTCCCCGCCACCCACGCCCCGGTGACCTCCAGACCCGTCACCGGCGCCAGCTGCTCCTCCAGGCGCGTCGCGCCTCCCGGTAGGCGGGCGTCACCGGTGGCAGCGTCCCGTCCCAGCGCACCAGCATGTGGTCGATCACCGCCCGCCCGATCCTCACCCCGGTCAGGGCCGCCACGTCATCCAGCGCCACCCGCAGATCCACCCCGGCGCGCGCTGCCCGGGCCGACCGTAGACAGGCGCAGCGCGTGCACGTCTGGCTGTGCAGCGTCCGCAGCTCGGCGCCGACCCACGGCCACTTGGTACCAGGTGCGAAACAGCGCCTGGTTCGCACCGGGCAGCCACTGGGTCCGCAGAGCCCCCGCCGATCCGTCCCATCAGAGGCCACGGCATCGGACGATGACGCTGCAGCGGCGGGGCCGGTGGGCGCCACGAGCAGCCCCGAGCCCACCGGCCCTCGCTGAGTTCCGCGCCCGCGCCACCAGCGTGAAAGGGGCGATCGGCGCCCCACCGGCACGGTCAGGTCGGTGCGCTCGCGGGCAGGCCGGAATCCTCGCAGCAGCCGCAGCGCGCCCCCCGCCGAGCAGGCCACGACGACGCGGTCCGTCACCACGACCTCCCGCAGCCGTCGGGCACCGGCTCATCCGACGGCGTCGGCCCCCGGGCGCGTCGGGCCGAGCCCCACCCGCCAGGCGGCCGGCGCCTCCTCGCCCGCGCTGTCCCCTGACGTCACCCGGCCGCAGCCACTGCGCGGGTGCGCAGTACGCCCCGCCGCCGGCCCGATGGCCTCGCGCAGCGCGTCGGTGAGCCGGAAACAGCCTGCCCTCGATGGCCGCGTCCACGCCCGACCGCCCGCCCCTGTCCTGACGGGCCCGCCGCCGCTTTCCAGCACCGCCGCCACAGCGGCACTCAGAGAACCCAGCCCGCCGTGGCTCGACGCAGCCCGCATGATGACGTCGGCCGCCAGGTCCACCGGGTCGGCCGAGTGGATGCTCACTACAATGGGCCGCACGAGGTGCCCAGACGCCGGCCCCCGATCCGCGCGGACACGAAGGAGGCCAGGCCGCGGATCTCGCCAGCGCCCACTGCACCGGGAAGGTCGGCGTCCTGCGCGGCCCCGGCGCGCGGCTCCTCCCCGATGACGGCGACGACGTCGGCCGCCAGCGGGTCCGCAGGATCCCCAGGTAGGCGTTGTCCGAAACCGGTGCAGCACCCACCGGGTGACTCTGCACCGGCGCTCGGCGTGAGCGGCGGTAGGAAGAGCCGGGCCGGCTGTGCGGGGCGGCGGTGCGCAGCCCCAGCTCTGGTGAGCATCGAGGTGGCCGCCGCCTGGCCAATGCACGACGAAGCCTCGGCGCCCAGGTCCATCCGCGCCCCACCGATCCTCCCGGCCGCGACGAGCCCGCCGGTGTATCCACGCGCCTCAACGAGCAGCGGCTGCGTCCGCGCGCGCACCAGGTCCCAGGCGGCCGTCAGCCCCGCGATGCCGCTGCCGATGACGAGCGCCTCCCACCGCCGCCCTCGACGGCCTCCTGCTCATGCCTCCCACCCGGCCAGCGCCACGGACTCCCAGTCGTCTGAGCCGTGCACCCGCGCCACGATCCGGGTGAGGATGTCCGCGTCGGTGCCCGGCGGCACCCCGTGCCCCAGGTTGACCACGTGCCCCGGCGCCGCGCGCCCGGCGGCCAGCACCGCGTCGACCTCCCTCAGCCAGGATCGGCCACGGCGCCGCCAGCAGCGCCGGGTCGAGGTTGCCCTGACCGGGCAGGCCCCCGCCTGCGGGTCGGCCCTCGGCCAGCAGCTCAATCGCTCACCCAGGTCGATGCGCTCGTCCACGCCGACGGCGTCGGCCCCTGCCTGCCGCATGAGCCCCAGGCCGGGCGGTCCCGGTCCCGAAGTGGATGAGCGGCGCAGCCCGGCTGGTGGTGGGGGACAGGGCGCCCTGGCAGCTTCCAGCGCGAGCGCCGAGGGAGGGGGCCAGCGCTCGCGGTAGGCGCGGGGGACAGTGAGCCCGCCCAGGAGTCGAAGAGCTGGGCTGCGGCCGCCCCGGCGCGCACCTGGGTGGCGATGAACCCGCCGGTCAGGTGCGCGCACCACGTCATGCGAGCCGGTCCCAGGAGCCGCGTCGGCCCGCATGAGCGTGCGCGCCGCCAGGTGGTCGCGACTGGGCCGGCCTCCACCAGGTAGGCCGCCAGCGTGAAGGGCGCCCCGCCGAAGCGCGAGCACCGGTGTCCACCCTGCCGACCCCGGCGCTGTGCTCCAGCCCGGTGCGCGCCCGTTCGCTCAGCCCCTCGCGCACGCCCCGGCTCCTGCGGACCGCCCAGTCTCGACGACGAGCCCGCCGCACGGCTCCTCGATCGCCCTGACCCGCCTCGGCGCCGGGGCCGTCACCGAAGCGGCGGCGACCAGCTCGCTCACCCGCGGCCGCTGCGCACCGGGGCGTCGAGAACCGGTCCGATGCCCTCCTCGATCCGCACCCTGACGCTCCGCCAGGCGCAGCGGCACCATGATGTCGGAGAAGAAGACGGCGGCGTCGACGCCGTGACGCCGCACCGGCTGCAGCGTCACCCCGCCGCGAGCTAGTCCAGCAGGCCTCCAGCATCGACGCCGGCGCGCGCCCGCAGCGCCCGGTACTCGGGCAGGGACCGTCCCGCCTCGACGCATGAACCACACGGGCGTGCGCGCGGGTTGCCGCCCCGCCAGCGCCTCCAGGAGCGCCGGTCCTGGGGTCGGAGCCGCAGCGGACCCTGCTAGGCCCGGCGGCACCTGCACCGGGCCCGCCGCCGGCTCGGTCGCGGCCCCTGCGCCGTCTGCTCGACCCGATCGAGCAATTGCGTGAACCGTCGGTGACGAAATCGCCGCTGAGTCGGTGAAGAATGCTGACGCCGTGTGCTTTCCTGCGATAGGGGAACCGAATGCGAGACATATCGGCTGCCTCCTGTAAGCAGGTGGTCAGGATGGGGGCGTCATCGGCGTGAGTGCGTGTGGCACGGTGCAGTGTCGATCAGGTGCCGACAGAGAGTCAGAAATATGGTGGTGACACACGTCGCGATGCTGGGGTGCGTCATCACGCGCAGCTATTGTGCCCCGGACCCCGCGGTGATGTTTCAATAGCGCTCGTTGCAGACCACTCATCTCTCTCCGCTGATCATCGACCGCCGGCCTCGACATCGTCGCCCGGCTTCGCAGAGGGTCGCCCCGGGCTGGCCGCCTCCTGAGGCGGGATCCCCAGCCGCGCGGGGTCCCGTCCTGTCCACCCGGCAACCGCCTGGCCCTCCTCATCGACGCTGACTCCTGGCCGACACTGGCTGCCCGGCGGCCCTCGCACCCGGACCTCTCCGGCGGCTGAGAGCCAGTCCGCCGCGGCGTCGGATCTGCCAGACCGCCCGCCTCCTCGCCGAGCGCGCCGGGCTCTCCCGAGCAGCCTCCGGCTGACCCACCTGGTCGGGGCGGGCGCCCGCCGGGAGATGCTCGCCATCGCCGCGGGCCTGAGCTCACTGGTGGTCGGCGAGGCCCAGATCGTCGGCCAGGTCCGCTGCGCGCGCCGAGACCGCCGCCGCCGAGGGCACGCTCAGCCCTGAACTCGTGCGGGTCGTGCTGAGCGCGCTCGGCCACCGCCCGCCGGGTTGCCCACGAGACCGAGCCGTCCGGTCAGGGCGCAGCGTCGTCGCTGTCGGCGGGAGCAGGCCGCTGGTCACCCTGCCGCTGGAGGGGCTGCCGGGCGCTCATCGTCGGCACTGGCTCCTACGCCGGCGCCACCGTCGCCGACCTGCGCGCCCGTGGTTTGAGCGACATCGCCGTCTACTCCGCCTCCAACCGCGCCGAGGCTCGCCGCCGGCCACGGCCTGCGCGCAGTCCCCACCGGCGCCTTGAGCGAGGCCTTGAGTCGCGCCGACCTCATCGTCACCCTGCCGTGGCAGCGGGCGGGCCGGTCCTCACCGCTGACGTCGTCGCCCCTGTCGCCGCAGAGCGCGCCGGCTCGGCTGGGGGACCGATCGCCCGCTCGTCATCCTCGACCTGGCCCCTGAGCCGGACGTCGACGAGGCCGTCGGCGCCCTGCCCGGCGTCGTCCACCTCGACCTGGCCTGCGTGCGCGACGCCGTCCCCGACGCCGAGGCCCGCAGGTGGCCGCCGCCCGTACCATCGCTCGAGGCCGAGGCCGCCGACTTTGAGCGCACCCTGGCCGGCCGGGCCATGGACCCCTCATCATGGCTCTGCGCGCCCAGGTGGGCTGAGTCGTCGCCGAGGAGGCCGCGCGCCTGCGCCCCTCAACCCGCCCGCCGGCTCGCTCCTGGCCGTCCCCGCCGTCGACGGGCGCGCCGGAACCGGCGTGAACGGTGTCAACAATGCCGACGCCGCCGCGGGAGCCTCGCCCTCATCATCACCTCCACGCCGAGCCTGGCTTCGAGACCGCCGGCGAGATCGACGACGAACCGATGGTGCCCCCTGGCGCAGGCCGAGCGCGCCCTCCACCACTTGGCGGCCCGCCTCCACCAGCCCACCGTCATGGCTCGCCGCGCCGGGCCAGGAGGGCCGCGAGTGATGCGCCTACCGTCAGGCCCCTCGAGCTCGTCTGGGGCCTGGAGAGCGCAGGAGAGAACCATGACTGACACCGCCGCGTCCACGCCCGCCTGGTGGAGGAGCCGGCTGTCCGCCCGGTGGCTCACCGGCCGCCGACCCGCTGGCCCCTGATGACGCCGTCCTCCTGCTGTCCCACGGCGGGCCCCGGCGACCTGGAGGACGTCCTGCCCTTCATGCGCAACGCCACCGCCGGCCGCGGCGTGCCCGACTCGCGCCTCCCGGAGGTCTCCGGCCACTACCAGGGCTTCGGCGGCGCCTCCCTCGATCAACGCGCGCAACGCCGAGTTGCGCGACGCCCCTCTGGCCCGCCTGGCCGAGCGCGGCTCGTCGCCGCCGATTGCTCATCGGCAACCGCAACTGGCACCCTTCGTCAGCCAGGCCTGCGCGAGCTGGCCGACGCCGGGCTCGTCGCGTCCTTGCCCTGCCCACCGCGGCCTCGGCCCTACCCGGGTGCCGCCAGCCGCGAGGACCTGGTCGGCGCCATCGCCCTGCTCGCCGACGGAGCGGACGGCCCACCGGTGAGGGGTTCGAGGTCGATGCCGCCGCCCGGGTCGGCGGGGACGGGGCGCCCCCGGAGCTCACCGTGACAAGACAGCGCCCTCACTACAACACCCCCGGCCTGCTGCGGCCAACGTCGACGCCATCGTCGAGGCTCACGGCGCTTGGCCGAGCAGGGCGTGGCCGCCGCGAACGTGCGTCTCGTGCCGTCACCACTCCATCCCCCTGGGCATGGAGACCGGCTCCGCTCCCGGGAGGGTTCTGAGGCCGCTCCCGGCCCCTCCGGCGTCGGCGTCCCGACCGAGACCGGGCGGCGAGAGCCGGGTGTGGCCGCCGACCTGTCCACGGAGGTGTCCCCGCGCCCAGCACGAGGCGCTGGCCGCCGTGCTCGTGCCCGAGGTCGCCCGCCGCCTCGGCCCTGAGACGGTGGAGGCCGACCCGTCTCACTGCTCGCGCTCCGGCCCGCCGCAGGCCCGCTGGCTCGAACTGATGTCAACGACCACCCGAGGCGCTGGCCGCCGGACACCTGACCGACGGCAGCCCGGTGGACAGGCCCGGGGCGTTGTCGTGGCCCCCTCTCGGCTTCACTCTCCGACCACATGGAGGTCGTCTCGACCCCGACACCGAGGCCGCCCAGACCGCCCGTGACCTGGGATGCTGTATGCGCGCGCGCCACCGTCGGCACCCACCCGGCCTTCGTCGACTTCCTCGTCGACATCCTCTCGTCGAGCAGCCGCCGCCGCCCGTGGTGAGGACGTCCGCTCGACTCGACCACCGGTGTCGGCCCTTTTCACACGGTGTGCCCGGATTCGTGCTGCCGCCCCGGGCCCTGGTCACCCGGCCGGCCCGGCCAGCCCAATCAGCACGGTCACCACGGGACCGACGGCGCGGCCCCCGATAGCCTATCCCAGCAGTCTGAAAGAACCAGGAGAAGAAATTGAGCACCGACACCCACGGACAGCATGGTCACCCCGGCGGTCACCCCGGTGAGGGCCTGCACCGCTTCGAGGACGAGGATCGCCGCCTCTACCGGTGACCCGCGCGACGCCACCGACGTCGATCTGAGGCCATCAACAACCAGCACCACTACACCCTCTACGGCGTCTCCGCCTGACCTGCCCCCTGCCCGCCTCCCAGCCCGAGCGCGAGCAGCCCTGGGGAGAGCGCCGACTTTCGTCGAGGCCGGCGGCGTGACGACGCGCGCTGCATACGACGTCGGGGGCCTGCGCGCCGACGCCGACCTGCCCGTCGTGGTGGCTCGACGACGACCCCGAGGTCCTGCAGGACGCCCACCACCGCCTGCGCGGCAGCGCGCTGGGCCGCTACCCGAGCCGGTGTGTCCTGCATGGGCCGTACACGCTCGCCGAGTTCAACCCCTGCCACGTGCCGGCCTGCCTGGCCGGGGTGGCACCGCGCGATTGGGTCATGGTCTCACCCGTTCGTGCGCTCCTACGAGTGGTATCTGCTCGACCCTGAGGAGCGCTCACGCACGATGGCTCAGCACGGTCGTCACGGCTTCTCCGCACCCCGACGTCAAGGGGTCGACGCTGTCCACCTTCGGCCTGAGCGACTACGAGTGGATCCTCGGCTTCGAGGCCGATAGTCTCGACCGGCTCGAGGGGGTCCTGCACCACCAGCGCTCACGGAGGCGCGCATGCACGTGCGCGTGACACGCCCCTTCTACTACCGGGCGCGCGTCAGCCCGCAGGAGTGGGGCCTCAGCGCCAGCCCTGGGCCTGACCGGTCCGGGCCGGAGCCAGGGCATCGGGCGCTGGGCCGGGTGTTCCGGGCTGGGGCCCGGTGCGGGCCAGGCCTGCCCCCGGAGTCGACCATCTGCCGGGTCCTGCAGTGACCTGACCCCTGCAGACGTCGACGCCCACCTGAGGTCATGGTTCCACACACGCGCCGGCACCATCGAAGGAAGAGCAGTCGTCGCGTGGGCGGTGAGACCATGCATGGCGCTCGCCAGGGGCAGGTGCTGGCGCCTCATCTCCTGTCAGCCCGAACCGCGCCACCGGCACGGTCCTGACCCAGCAAGGAGTGACGGACAGGTTCAACGAGATCCCCTCTCTGCTGGACCTGCCAGACGCTGTAGGCCTCAGCGAGCAGCTCTCCAGGGCCGGTGGTGCCTCGGATAGATCGAGGTAGGCGCGCGCAGGACTGGTTTGTCGTCAACTGTTGCGCTGTGCGTCAATACCTCGTCAGGTCCCGGAACAACGGGCTCATCGGTGTGGCTCGTTTATTGGGATGCTTGACGTTGCGGTCAAGCTCACCTTGGGGTTCAGTTCCGCCGTTGGTGTCTGGGTTAGCGGCCTTGTAACCATCGTTATACGAGCTATCCACACCCCCGTCCTTCGATAGATCTAGTTTGTCTAGTCCATTTTGAGTGGAGTAGCTCAAGTGATCTCCTATATCGTTCAAAGCGCCACCTTTGTTTCTTAAGTCATCGGCGCTCATACCTGACATCCCATTCGGTTTAGCCATACTCCTGGCTTCCTCGTCAGTTAGATGACCGCGGATCGAATTCCAATCCTCCTCGTTGTACAATCCTGTGTTGGCAAGGGCGGCCACCATCTGCTGCCTATTGCTCTCTCTTTCGGCAGTTTGATGATCGGAGGACTCCTGTCCTGAGCGAGCTGCATTCGATGTCCACCCCGCATCATCTTTTACTAAGCCGTAAACTGCTTAAGGGCCAGCGGCCGTACTAACTCCTGGAATCAAACCGGCCGCAGTGAAACCGATCTTAGATATGCCTTCGACCATCTGATCAGCCGACGCCCCATTCTTATATGCCCAATGATCGGCAGCGCCGGTAAAGAATCCGTTTGTTTTGCTCTGTCGTTTAAAATGCGAGCTGTAAATCGGTTGTATTGCCTGTTTCCTTATAAGATTCGGCAGCCTTTGTTGTTCTCTTTATGTTAAAGTCCTCAAGCTCGACTTCACCTTCGCTGCATCTTTCCCATCCTGCATCACTTGCCCCAGCATGTAGGACAGTGATTTGTCTGAGAATACCGGTTGCGTACCCATACCCTGCCGTGGCGCCCTGGTTGGCGAACATTTTAGTCCACCCAGGATTACCGCTCTGCGCTGACTCATCCACACCCGCAGGATAGTGAGCAAGCACCTTGGCCATTCGGCCGCGAGACTCGGCGGAAACATCTTTAGGCTTTTCGGCAAGGCCTATGCCATTGAGCACTCCGGATGCCACCAGAACTTCCCTATTCTTGCTACCAGGTGGCTGATCTCGCATGGCTGCAGTACCGGCAATCCGTGTCCAATCATCCGTCCACTCGTTGTTTCCAATAACATCGGCGCCAGTAAGCTTACGCATGCGTTCAACCAGCGCCTCGGCCTGATGGGATCCAGACGACAGATTAAGGTCACCATCAGCTTTAGCCATTGTGAGCCACTTCGCGCTCGCTTCTGGATTTCCAGTCATCGTATGCACAATACCAGCAAGCGGATTTCCATTAGTCCCGGCAGTAGAATGCGTGCTATCGAAAGTAATATGCTTCTCGTCGACATACTCTGCCGCGTACGCCAAAGGAACCAGGAATGCTTTATTATAGTGAAGTCCAACTTCCTCCCTTTTGCCGTCGCCATCGATATCGGCAGTTCTTGAAACCCCTAGAATGGTATTAAGAACTCCTACCCGATTCTCATGGTCGTCTTCATTGGCATAAAAAGCCAGCGATTTAGCATTGTCATCAGCAGTAGAATCAGACCAGGTATTGGATGCAGCAGAGAGCAGGTGACCGAATGTTTGCGCCAGACTACGTCCGACGTCAGAGTGGATACTGAATGCAACATGGTCCTTAGCGTCGTAAACCATCGTACGGATGTTGTGCATCGAGAGGCAGATCCAGTAGGCGCTTCATCCCAATGTCTTTAACGAATGATGCCGCATAATAGGGATTGTCCTGTTTTTCTTTATCCTCGACAGGAGCTCCTTATAGTGATCGTAGTCATCATCCCTCATCATCGGCCATCTTTTTGAGATCTGCGGCATCCTTTTTGGCAGCACGCCAATCCTGAACATGATTATCAGATTTAATATTCTTGACGGTCTCCCTGCATGTCCGTCGGTGACGACATACGCGATGGTCCCATCAGGATTCTTGCCAGTGATCCCGCAGTCGTTGGCCGCTTTAGCCGCATCAAGGCACGTCTGAAGGTCGGCAATCCTGTCCTTAAGATTTCCGCTATGCTCGGCTACGGTAGTTTTTAAAACTATTGAGATCGAATGGTTCGCTAGCGTTGTTGTTGGCTTCAGTGACTTTTGCTGCGCCGGGATCGATTTTTGGTTGCGAAACTTTGTGAGATCATCAATTATCGCTTGTACCCTGTCAGATTCAGGCGAATTTCAGTGTTGCCCATTGTTACTCCTCAGTAGCGCCACTTGGCTCTTGGATCATCTTTTGAAACCCAGTACGGTTCGGACCCGAAGTCCTGTAGGCAGTCCTCGTATTTCCGGTTGAACGCGCTCGTAATCTCTGATAATGCGCCCGCGATTTCTCTCTTTTTGCGTTGGCTAACGTCGATTTCCATACGGACCCATCGGTTCCCCAGCCCGGTTGATTGAATATGTACATCTGAAGGAGGTTTGGCCTCGTGTGATTGTAATTCAACCCTATATCGGCCCGTGCCGATCTGAATACTGATAAAACATAATTCATTGCCGCCTTTTTCCTATTCTCGACATCGTCGGGGTTTTTCTTTGTGTCTTCGGAGGAGGCGTAAACACTCGTTTCTGTGCTTCTATTGTCTCCCATGTCTGTATCCTTTCGAGATTATTAGGTGTGCGTTCTTATCCGGGTGTCCGGGGAGTAGAACCTCCACGGAGGCGATGTGACAAGTAGCTTGTGGGACGGAATTTGGTGTGAGTGGCGGCGAGGTTCCTTTCTGTGGAGCGGATTCAACCCGGTGGAGGTCAATTTGTCGGTGTTATTGTGGTGGGTTGTGGGTGTGTTTTGGTCTTGGTTGTCTCCGGGTTCTGGTCAGGGCCAGTTTTGGCGGGGTTGTTGTGGTTGGTGGTGAGGGTTTGGACTCGGCGACGGGGAGGTTGATGGTGTTGGTGGTGGTGATGGCGGGCAGGGTGCCGCTGTTGCCGTCGGTGGCGGTGTAGGAGGCTGAGTAGGCGACCTTGATCGTCAGCGGTGTGGTTCCGCCCAGGTGAGCGCTAGAGCGGTTGAAGGAGATCGCACGGGCTGGACCCCCAGCCATGCCGGAGTGCCAGGCGATGCCGAAACCGGTACAGGACGCCTTCCCGTCAGGGGCCGACAACTGCAGACCAGACGACCCAGCCGTGATAGTGGCGGTGGTACTGCCGGCGGTGGCCGTGGCAGTCACACTGGTGGGAGTCTGGCCGGTGGCCCACACCCAGGTGTCCATGCCCACCAGGTCGCGCCCCGGTCACCGACCTTGGGATTGGTCTCCACCGTCGGAGAAGGAATCTTCACCGCATCCCAAGCGACCTTCGCCAACCTGGTCCCAGAGATGTGGGGCTTGGGGGCCGGCTGACTGGCCGGCACCCAGATGTTGGGATCGGGGTTGGCCTCCTCGAAGGCCTTACGCTCCTTCTCGTAGTCCTCCCTGAAGGTCGGGTTGTTCTTCGGATCCAACCGGGACGCATCACAGAAGCGGTAGTACCAGCGCCCCTGGGTATCATCCTTGTGAGACTCATAGCCAGGGTAGTTCTTATCGATCTGCTCTGTGACCCTCGTCACGATCCTTTTGAACCCCTTTTCTTATGTCGCGCGGGAGCCTCCTTCACGTCGGAGTCGAGCTGTTCCTTCACCTTGCTGATGCCCTTGGCGGTCTGGAGCCCTGTATCGCCGGGCTTGTAGTAGCACACCGGTGCCACGGTCACCTCCGTGCTGGACGATGACGAGGACGTCACCCCACCACCGCCACCGCCACTGCCGCCACCGGAACCGGCCGTGGTCACACTCGACTCCACCGAGATAGACACCTGACCACCACCATCACCAGTCCCCTGAGCAGATCCAGACACAGAAGAGCCGTCCGGGTCTCCATCTGCTATTGCTCCTGGGGCAGTTGCGCTGAGGGATAGTAGAAGCAAGCCGGTCAGTCCGGCTCTGGCGATTCTGGTACTCAACACGGTTCCTCCCGACTTATCTTTTCACTGACCCGCTTCAGCGGTGCACTCGTTGATGGACGTCTTGGTTTCACTTTCGGTGACCCACGTGCCGTCATCGCGTGGAACCATCCGGATCAGTATTTTAATTCGTCGCTGCTTTTCCTTACGGGTCGCATCATTTCCTTGAAAATCGGTGCTGGTCACCTGTGTTCTGTCAAGGCACATTGTCACGTCGGCACTCTTCGCGTCCTTCGACACCTCAATATCGCCGATGCCGATCTTCATAGGAGGGTTGTCCTTGTGGGTCATCGCTTTATAAGACCTCTGAATCGTGTCACGGGTTGATCCTGTTGACCGAGCCAGGGCCTCATCCAGTCCTTCCCGTGTGGACCACAGGCGCCAGGTGGCCTTGTCGTGAGGCGACGTAGTCCTGAAGGACCTTGGTCTCAGCCGCGTCCAGGCCATCGATGGAAGCCACCAGTGTACCCCAGGTCGGGGTCGGACAGCGACTCAGCACCACCGCACCCGCACTGGCCGCGCCACTGGCACCAGCCGACGCCCCACCCGAAGCAGACGCAGACGCCGCCGAGCCGCCGCCGGCATCCCCAGTGTTGACCGGCGGGATCGTCCCCCACCCTTCGCACTACCCGACGAACACCCCACCAACACCAACGAACCAGCCAGCACCCCACACCCAGTGCGACTGTGGCACGACAGGGACCAGATATGCGGATGAGGGAACGGGCGAGGAAGCACCTCCACAATCAGACCGAGAGCATTACCCTCGGCTCCGTAATAATCTTCCCGGTCCTATCGGCCGGTCACAGCAATGCCGCGACGACTCACTACTGTTCATACTTGCCGCTGCGGACTGTAGAATGGGCATTGGTCGGGTGTTGTTAAGACTTTATAGAACGATGAGGAACTTGTGGATGGATAGAGCTCCCCCGGCTATGAGCGGCGGAGGAAAGGCGGTCTAGGTCGGCCTAGGGATAGGGCAGGCTATGGGAGTAATGTCCCCGGGTGGGGCTGGGAAGGGGTGGGACGAGCCAGTAGGCCAAGGCTCCCCTATTCGACGTGCGACACATTCAGCATTGTGTCAATGGGTCATGGGACTCGTCGTGATCTCCTCGAGCACGTTGGGGATGGCCTGCCTCAAGGAGCTGATGAGCCGTTGCATCAGGGTGCTTTCCCAGGCCCGGGTCCTCGGTGCGGTAGGCTGGATGAGGGCGCTGGTAGACGCCCTGGGCGGCCTGGACCGCAGCGTGGCGATCATCAGCGAAGAGGTTCTCCAGGCGCTCGGCCTGGGCGTCGAGTGAGCAGACCGGCCCCGGTCAGCAGGGTGCGTCGGGTCCGGTAGAGCCGGTCACCTGCCCGGCCCCGCCGGCCCGCGATCGCCCGCTGGATCCGGCGGCGGCACTGGTCGAGCTTGCTGGCAGCCAGGACACGACGCGCGTAGGGGTCCGCGACGGCCCGGGCCTGTGGGAGCTCCTGGTCGGCGGCGCTCTCGGGACCCGGTGAAGCTATCCATGGCTACCACCTCGGCCCCGCCCATGCCAGTCCTGGTCGCGCTGGGAGAGCCAGGTCTTAGGGCCTTCTTGGACTGGCCCGGGGGCCACGTCCAGAAGCTGGGCCGGACCTCTGCAGTCGCGCACGGGGGTCAAGGTCGATGACCACCGTGACGTACCCACGAGCCACCCTTGGGCGCCGCAGGACCGGCAGAACGGGTCCTCGAACCCGGCCGGCATGCGGCACTCCACAACGTCCCTGCTCCGCCATGAGGAACTGGCCTATCACCATCAGTTCCAGGGCATCCAGGCCCAGGAACGTCGTCAGATCAGGGCTGGCGAAGGTAGTCTCAGGCGCATCGAGGTCACCTGCAGACGGGGTGCGTGGCCGCTCCCATCATCGGAGGACCCCTGACCCGCACCCCGCCAAACAGATCAATAGACTCCGGCTACGGCATCCTCAAACGTGGCAAGCCCGCAAAGGGTAGCCGGTTGATGGGGTTCATCCGCCGTTGCCTTTAAGTGATCGTGCTGCGGTCTCTCCTTCGGCCTTGCCGTCTCCTGTCTTACCGTCAGGTTTGAGAGCGGACAGATTCTTGTCGATAGGTGGTTGCTCGCCATCTCCCACGTTTCGATCCACAATGGCGTTACCTGCGACATTCGTCCAGGTTCCGAGCTCTTTGGCTGCATTTTTCGTCGCCCTTGGACAAGTCGATGGTGTATCCGCCACCAGGCTTGGGTACGATCCACTTGTAGTGATCGTGAGCCGGGGTTTCGACATCATTTCCGTCTTTGTCTCTATGCTTCACTGGCGTGGAGAAGTCGGATTCCTGAAGGAGACCGGCATTGGCGGCATCCTGTACGGATGCGGCCCAGATCGCCTCGTTGGTATCGGACGGGACGTTCGAGGTGACCTTCTTCGCTTTTCCTGCGTCTCCGGCGATATTGTCGATGATGACAGGGTTAGCGAATGCAGTGACGACCGGAGCTGCTGTCGTAACTGCGGTGCCGGCAGGCCCCCCGACTGCGCCTAGACCCGTGGAAAGAACTGCCGAGAATACATTGACTGCTGTGGTGGCGCTTTCTTGCGGCGGCCGCGGCGGCGGCATTGTCGTCTGTCAGCTGTTCGGCCCGAATCTCGCCGAGTCCTTGGAGGTGCGACACGGCTTTTGTTCCGTTGGCGTAGGCCCCTTGAATTCCGTCGAGGCGCGTACCCTCCGGCTGGTTCTCATTAGTCCGCAATCCTCTTTGTGACTCAGTCTTGGCGTAGTTCGCAAGTCCGGCGCTGAGTGTGGCTGCTGCATCTCTGTTGTCCACTATGCGGTATGCAAGCTTGTTCAAGTCATCCCCTGTCGCTTTGTTGAATGGGGACTTCTCGTGGGCAGCCAGCTGTCCACGACCTCCTTCTCCGCTCCATGAGGGCTGTCACTTCGCCGGAGCAGTTAGCGAGAAGCACGGCGAGGCGCTTCTTGGAGGAATCGCTATAGAGGTCCTTGTTGACATTTTCTGCGACAAATGAATGGCGTCGTCCGACAGCATATCGGCGCGTGAGCGCTCAGCGGTATTAGCGCTCGCCCGCTTTTGGGAGGCCGCCGCAATAGCGGCCGTCAATCCGGAAAACCCGTACTGACTCAATGCGTTTGATTCAATATCTTTAAGTTCATCCCCATCGATGTGTCAGCCTGTCCAGGCGTGTTGTGTCAGCGATGCCGGGCTCTCCGCTCTTAGCTGGAGCCAAGAACTCCAGAGCCGCCTCATCATTATTCCCCATGGCATCAAGTATTCCGGCCAGAGGGTCGGCCGATTGTTGACTTATCTCTAGATCTAATGGGGCGCGGTATCCCTCTCGGTATTATGGTCAATGGTTGTTTTGTAATCGAGGTTTCTCGGCCTCGGTTGCCGTTTAGCAGGAAGCTCTTGCCGAACTTCAGGTCATTGACTCTGTTGCCGTCAGAGTCATGACCTCCCAGCATGGCGTTGAGCGGCCTTCACTCGTTGGTAATCCGCTGTCTTTGATCGACTCCACGATCTTGTTCGCAACATCTGAAGACTTTTTATCGTCCCATTCACGACTTGCTGAACTCAGCAGGTCTCGAGGAGGGCTGCAAGATCGCCGAGCGACTTCGGAGAGTCTTTGTGAAGATCTGGATTGACCGTGAGGTCCATGTTTATGGGATCTGAGTGAGGTTCTCTGCGCCCAAGGAGTCAATGATTATCCCCGCATATTGAGAGTTAGTTTTGTGTTTCTCGATGGAGGCGATGACCTCATCATCGATCGTTTTGTGTGTCCGGTGCCCTTGGATGTATACTCTTTCAGATCTTCTGCGTCAACCTTAGCTTGCTCCTTGCCGGCCCAGTCCTCGAGGGTTTTCATGTCAGTAACATGAGCATCATCTGGAATATCCAGCGTATAATCATCGCCCTCCATCTTTCCTACTCCATTCTCGTTGAGGAGATGATGGTATTCATCGACTCTCAACCTTGTCCCGCGACCGTTCTCACGCGCTGGATACCGGTCGCTGGACCGCGTCAGGAAATCATCCGGGCTGACCGGATCTCGATTCTCTTTCGAAGGCTTCGTCGATCTGCTTCCTGGCGGTGTCCGCCCTGTCCGCAAGGTCCCGAATGTCCTTAATTTTTTTTCTGAGCTTATCGGCGTTAAGTTTGATCTTCACTGCGGTTCCTAGGTGTTATTTCATCACTGCGTGCGGTCGTGATGCATGCATGCATGCGGTCTACTGGGGTGCCGGACCCCCAGGTGAACCATTCTCGTCATCGCTTTCCGGGGCGTTACGGATCGCATCATTAATAAGCCCGATCAAAGATGTGAATACGTCGGCCAGGTGGTTGACTTCTGTTTTTCACCTCGGTGGCCTGATCGTCCGCCAGCTGCTGGTCCACGTGTCATCTGCGTTGATTCCGGATGAGAATATTCCCCCTGCAGATCTGTAGCCCATGGGGTCGACAAAGGCGAGTTCAGTATTCTTTCTTGTCTACTTCCGCCTTGAGTCTCTCCAAGGCCCTGGCGCTTCTTGCTCTCCGCCGCCATGATTTTCTCTCCTTGTTTCTGAACTGAGGTTGTGTATCTCGTGAGGTGCTGCTGCTGTGATCCTACCTGACTCATGACAGTTTGTTGGGCTTTGGGGAGCTGGATTTTTCGTTGGTATTCCGTGGTGTTGGGGGTGTGCTGGCACACCAAGAGGCCGGTGGGGTGGGGTGGTGAGCCTGTTTCTGCGTCGAGGTCAAGACTGCTTCAGGAGCGACGGCGGTACAGATCGCGGTCAGGGCGAAGGGCGCCGGGACAAGGTCATCGAGCACCTGGGCTCAGCTCACACCCAGGCAGAGGTGGCTGCCCTGATGGAGATCGGCCGCCAACCTGAACGCCCTGGATGAGGCCAGAGTCGGCTTCATCGTCGGTTCACGTACCACCCTGCGCGGGGGACCTGGAGGCGCACTTTCACTCGGCACACGCCCCCGCCGACGGCCAGGTCATCGAGACCATCACCCCCAGAAGAGGCTCCAACACCGAGCGGGACAAGAGCCGCAAGGCCGAGCCTGTCTGGGACCCGGTCGCCCATCCCGGCTCATGGAGGGCCATCTGGGTCTACTCATCCAAGCGCTTCACCTGGGACAAGCACACACTGGACGTCCAGGAGAACAGGGCCAGGGCGGTCATCGTTGGTGAGAAGCGTCCCAAGGAACGCGTTTTGTCACCACCCACAAAGGAGACCAGGTCCTCGATGAGGCATCCCTGGCCAGGGCCCGGCGCCTGGCAGGGCTCAAGAGCTACGTCACCAACATCTCTGCACGCTTGATGGACGCCGGCGATGTCGTCTCCTCCTACCACGAGCTGTGGCACGCCCGAGCAGTCCTTCGCCGATGAGCAAGCACGACCTGCCAGCCTGCCCCGTCTTCCATCACACCCGCGATGCCACCTGGGCCCATCTGACGATGGTGATGGCCTCCCTGGCCGTAGCCCGCTACCTCCAGGACACCACCGGGACGAGCATCGCCAGGATCGTCACGAGAGCTACGCAGCCTGCAGGAGAGTTGTCATCATCATCAACGGCCACCACATCAACGCCGCCCCTCCGTGCAGGGGTCGGCAAAGGGCAGCCGGTTGATGGGGTTCACTACCGCCGTTGCCTTTAAGTGATCGTGCTGCGGTCTCTCCTTCGGCCTTGCCGTCTCCTGTCTTACCGTCAGGTTTGAGAGCGGACAGATTCTTGTCGATAGGTGGTTGCTCGCCATCTCCCACGTTTCGATCCACAATGGCGTTACCTGCGTACATTCGTCCAGGTGTTCCGAGCTCTTTAGCGCGCATTTTTCGTCGCCCTTGGACAGGGTCGATGGTGTATCCGCCACGAGGCTCGGGTAACGATCCACTTGTAGTGATCGTGGAGCCCGTTTTCGACATCGTTTCGCTCTTTGTCTCTATGCTTCCTGGCGTGGAAGTCGGATTCCTGAAGGAGCCGGCATTGGCGGCATCGTACGGATGCGGCCCAGATCGCCTCGTTGGTATCGGACGGGACGTTCGAGGTGACCTTCTTCTTTTCCTGCGTCTCCAGCGATATTGTCGATGATGACAGGGTTAGGAACGCAGTGACGACACCGGAGCTGCTGTCGTAACTGCGGTGCCGGCAGGCCCCCGACTGCGCCTAGACCCGTGGAAAGAGGACTGCCGAGAATACATTGACTGCCGTGGTGGCGCTTTCGCGTTTTGCGGCGGCCGCGGCGGCGGCATTGTCGTCTGTCAGCTGTTCGGCCGAATCTCGCCGAGTCGCGTGAGGTGCAACTGCGCGTTTTTGTTCCGTTGGCGTAGGCCCCTTGAATTCCGTCGAGGCGCGTACCCTCCGGCTGGTTCCTCATTAGTCCGCAATCCTCTTTGTGACTCAGTCTTCGCGTAGTTCGCAAGTCCGGCGCTGGAGTGTGGCTGCTGCATCTCGTTGTCCACTGTACGGTATGCAAGCTTGTTCAAAGTCATCCCCTGTCGCTTTGTTGAATGGGGACTCTCGTGGGCAGCCAGCTGTCCACGGGCCTCCTTCTCCGCTCCATGAGGCTGTCACTTCGCCGGAGCAGTTAGCGAGGAGCACGGCGAGACGCTTCTGGGAGGAATCGTTATAGAGGTCCTTGTTGACATTTCCTGCGACGAAATGAATGGCGTCGTCTGACAGTATATCGGCGCGTGAGCGTTCAGCGGTATTAGCGCTCGCCCGCTTTTTGGGAGGCCGCCGCAATGGCGGCCGTCAATCCGGAGAACCCGTCTCGTTCAAAATGAATATGATCTGCTTTGAGATCGTCCCATCGATGTGTCAGCCTGTCCAGGCGTGTTGTGTCAGCGATGCCAGGCTCTCCGCTCTTAGCTGGAGCCAAGAACTCCAGAGCCGCCTCATCATTATTCCCCATGGCATCAAGTACCCCGGCCAAGGGATCGCCTGACTGCTCGTATATTTTTTGGTCAGGTAAAGAAAGTCGATCTACGTCCTGCGGCAAATGCCATGGACATCTTGTAATCGATTTTTTCGGCCTCGGTTGCCAGGTTCACTAGGAAGCTCTTGCCGAACTTCAGGTCATTGACTCCGTTGCCGTCAGAGTCATGACCTCCCAGCATGGCGTTGAGTACCTTAATTCGTTGAGAATTCTCCCCTCCGTTCGCCTGTGATGTATCGTTGATCGATCCCGCGATTTTTTTCGCGACATCTGATGATTTACCCTCGTCCCACTCGCGACTTGCGGAACTCAGTACGTCCCCGAGGAGAGTAGCTAGATTTCCGGGTGCATTTATGGGGTCCTGACATTGTTCTCGACTCATACTGGTTTTGACGTTCAGGGGATTTGAGTGAGGTTTTCCGCGCCAACCGAGTCAATGAATTTCACTGCATATCGAGGATTGGTTTTGTTTTTATCGATCGAGTGGACATGACCTCGTCGTATGATCGGTTCGTGCGCTTTAATGGCCGCCTTTCGTGTAGCTTTGTAAGTCCTCTGCGTCGGCAGTGGCTTGCTCTTCGCCCGGCCCAGTCTTCGAGGCTGTTCAGATCGGTGACGTGGGCGTCATCTGGAATGTCTAGCGTATAATCATCGCCCTCCATCTTCCCCACGCCGTTCTCGTTGAGGGAGATGATGGTGTTCATCGACTTCTCAACCTTGTCTCGCGACCGTTCTCACGCGCTGTATGCCGTCGTTCGACCGTGTCAGAAAGTCGTCCAGGGCTGACGGGATCTGATTCTCTTTCGAAGGCTTTCGTCGATCTTCGTTTTGGCGGTGTCCGCCCTGTCCGCAAGGTCCCGAATGTCCTTAATTCTTTTTCTAAGGTTATTGGCGTTCAGTTTGATCTTCACTGTGGATCCTGGATGTTACTTCAATGTTGATTGCGGTCGTTAGGTGTATGAGTGTATGTGGCTTTACTGGGGTGCCAAGCTCTCGGACGAGTTATTCTCGTCGTCGGTTTCCGGGGTATTTCGGATTGCGTCATCGATCAGCGTGATGAGAGATCTGAATACGCCGGCTAAGTGATTGACTTCTGTTTTTTCACCTCGGTGGCCTGGTCGTCAGCCAGCTTGCTGGTCCACGTGTCGTCTGCGTTGATTCCGGAGGACAGCGTGTCCCCTATGAGCCCGTTGCCCATGACGTCGACAAAGGCGAGCTCAGTATTCTTCTTGTTCACTTCTTTCCTGAGTCTCTCCAAGGCCTGGCGCTTCTTGTTCCGCATTCGCCATGATTGTCTCTTCGTTTCTCGGGGTCGGGGTTGCGCGTTGCGTGAGCTCCGCTGCTGTGATCCTACCTGGTGAGGGTAGCTTCGATCATGGCAAGGGCTACCTCTTGTGTGGAGGTCGTCGGTGGCCGCTCTCGTCGGTGCAGAGTTCATGGAGAGAGGGGCGGCTGGATCAGTGTCATGCCTTGGGTGGTATCGCATGTGAGGCGGCGCTGGCGTCAGAGAGGGCTGTGGATCGTGGAGGGCCTGGCTGCCCGGTGAGACCCCCGACTATATTTGACGGAGGTAGTGCATAAAATGCGCCTGCGGATACTAAAGGCGCGCCGAAGGGGCGGGACGGCGCTTGTTCCCGCCCCCTTCGAAGATGAGCTCAGCCGATCGCCTCAACGGGGCGAGGTG
>BNJV01002140.1_pt1 | contig 74552 bp, 72 predicted proteins | sample 8540591 | NCBI WGS metagenome assembly BNJV01 (sample SAMD00202457, study PRJDB9452) | human saliva metagenome | host: Homo sapiens
GTGCAAAAAAATACACGATTTTTTTAATACATTCCAAAACGAATTCTCTTAAATTCTCTCAAACATTACAAAAACTAATCAGTAACTTTGCTCTCATGAAGGTAATTATTACATTAGGTTCTAATTATAATCAGGAAGAGAACATTCGTAAAGCGAAAAGAACGATTAAAGGAATTGTTCCCCAATATATGCTTTTCTGAACAGAAATGGACGGAGCCTATCGGTATTGTTTCTGATAGGTTCTTAAATTGTATTGCTACTTTTGAGACATCCTATCCGCAAGCTATCATAGAACGATATTTCAAACAAATTGAAAAAGGAACTCGGGGATTCGCACGAGAATCATAAGAATGGACTTGTTCGCATTGATATTGATCTCATTAAATATGGCAATAAAAACAATAAGGGATATAATATGGTTATGAATTTCTTGAACAAGATGATAATAACCTTCGCTATGCTTTTGTTTGTCGCCCCAACCTTTATTGGCGCAAAAAGTAAGGATTCTGAGGATTTAGGTAAGGCTTTAGACTATTTCACTTCACAAAAAAATATCATGAAGCATTGCTCATTTTTTTCAGAGATTAGATAAGGCATATCAACTTAATCCTAGGTTTAAAAGCTTATATTGGATTATGCTATTATAATGAATGGGATTATGAAATGGCTGCTAAATACCTAGATAATGCTATTCCACAACTAGATGCTTTTTGCTCCGCATGAGCGTTCGGTGTATTACTATACGGCAGGTGAAAGCCATTTTAATATGAAACAATACGAAAAAGGCTATTCCTATTATGAGAAAACTGCTACGCTTTTGTTACAAAAAGGGAGAAGCCTGACGCTTATTATCGTGTAGCAATGTGTCACATGTTTCTGGAACAATGGAAGCAAGCCTATGACAATTATATGAAAGCCGAAATAGATTATAACCCTTATAAAGCGGAAGAAATCGTCAAAACGAGATTAGAACAAACGAAAAAGAATGGCAAAAAGCTTGTTGGAAGAATTATATACAAAACTTGCCTAAGGACTCTGTGATTAGTAAAAACGACTAATAAAAAAATCCCATCATTTTATCTACATTTACCACAAACATGCCGATGATAATAAAAAAACATGATACTTGTTAAGAATCAAGTACTTACAAAAGTAAAAAGTAAAACCATACATCCTACAAAGTAACATCAAATAAAAACACAAAAAGAGCTACTAGTTTTTTTGTAATTTCTTCTTCTATTAATTTTTCGTACTTTTGCTGCATACAAGATTTAAAACGTATCAGTAAAGAGAAAGTACGCTATTCTAGGTAACCTACAAACTAACTTGCAAATTAAAAAGGATTCTCAAAGATTACAAACTCTATTAATCCACAGGTTATTAAAGGATAAAACTTAGATAGGCGAATTAGATATCACCATAATCTAATATATGGAAAAACACAACAAGGGCTGGCACCGAAGACATTAAGATCTACGACGTCAGCCCCTTAATATGGGGTATAAAAGAAGGTGTTTACTCCATTGCCTCTTTTATCTTCTCCACAATATATTTCACATCATCATCTGTTACTAATGGTCCACTTGGTAAACACATACCTACTTTGAAAAGACTTCCGCTCACACCATTTACGTATGCTGGACAATCCTTATAACATGGCTGCTTGTGCATTGGCTTCCAAAGAGGACGGCTCTCAATATTGGCTTTATCAAGGAAGACACGCATAGCTTCAACATTAGCATTTGGTTCACAATCAGTATGAGCATTATCTACTGAATGAATAACTCCAGCTGCACCACCTACAGCTCCCTGTACTGTTGTCTTATATGCATTCTCCTGACCTTTCACCTTAACAGAAGGGTCAAGAACCATTGTGTTCAGCCAGAAGTTAGAATCGAACTCTGATGAAGGGTTTGCATGGAAGGTAATACCATCTATGTTACTGAAGGCCTCTTCATACAAATGAGCAATGTGACGGTGATGAGCAATATGCTCATCCAAGACTGTCATCTGACCTCGACCGATACCAGCACAAACATTACTCATACGATAGTTGAAACCAATCTTCTCATGCTGATAGTATGGATAACCCTCGCGAGCCTGTGTTGCATAGAACATCACATTATTACGAGCCTCTTCATTAGGACAAACAAGTGCACCACCACCTGATGTGGTAATCATCTTGTTTCCATTAAATGACAGAACACCATACTCGCCAAAGGTACCACATACCTGTCCTTCGTATCTTGAACCTAAACCCTCTGCAGCATCCTCTACAACAGGGATATCATATTTATCTGCTACTGCAAGAATTTCTTTTATCTTTGCAGGCATACCATAAAGATAAACAACGATGATTGCTTTAGGTTTCTTACCGGTCTTAGCAATTCTATCCTTAACAGCTTCCTCCAAAAGTGTAGGGTCAAGATTCCATGTTTCCTTCTCAGAGTCAACAAACACAGGGGTTGCACCAAGGTAAGTTACTGGATGTGAACTGGCACAGAAGGTAAAACTCTGGCAGATGACCTCATCGCCTGCCTTAACTCCCAATGCAACTAAAGCGAGGTGTACAGCAGAGGTACCAGAACAGAGTGCTACAATACGCTTATCCTCCAATCCTGGTAAAGACTCCTTCCAAAGATTATCAGGATTATCCTCATGCGCCATAATTGTCTGTGGATATTCCTCTTTTTCAAGGAAGTTTCTTCTTTCACCTGAAGGACTTACAGAGACTGAGAAACGTCTCAAGTCATCTTCAAAACCATTGACATTTGGTCCCAATGGCACCACCCAATTGGTGTCAAACGCCTCTTGGATGTATCTCATCTCGTTACCACTCATGTGAGCGAGACAAAGTAAAACACGATTTCTTTCCATTTTACTCTATTTTACAAGTTCATCCTTGCTAACGATAACAACACTGTCATACATCATCATTAAAACACCATCATCATACTTACCTATAATACTTTCGTTAACTTTTCCTTCCATATTATTTTGAATCAACTTGAAGAAATCAACTCCAGCCCCATAAGCATGAAGATAAGCACCACCAAAACGAGGATTAACTTCGCTCAAATAGTACTGACCATCTTTATACCAGAAATCCATATCTACAGGACCATTAAACTCTAAGACCTGACAGATTTCTTCGATAAAATCAAACAATCTTTGATCTTTAAAAGAAATAGTCTTACTTGCACCGCCAATTTTAGTTTCAAGTTTATTCTTAGAGAATGCGGCAACAGGTTTATGGCTATAACAGTCTATATAAACATCTGCATCACAATCTTCACAGTCCATGAACTCCTGAATTATATAATCAAACTTACCCTCTGAAAAATAATTTTCAAGTTCATTCATGTTACTACACTTGTGAATACCTACACTACCACTGCCAGTTCTTGGTTTAATAAAGACAGGAAAACTAATTTCATGCTTGTTATGTCCCTCCTTAAAATGTTCTAGAGTATCATAAGTAAGCACAGTTCGAATATTGTTCTTTTTTAGATAACAGAACATTTTATACTTATCAAAACAATAAGCTGCCGTTTCCTTTAGAAGGTGCTAAAACAATAATTCCATGTTCTTCAAACAAATCTCTATTCTTGGCAAGTAATTCAATTTCAGGGTCTATCAACGTAGTAATAGCCTTGACATCATTATCTATTGCAATCTTAAGAATAGTATCAACATAATTAGGAGCATCTATACGTGGTGTCAAATAGTGCTCATCTGCAGCATACAGCGCTGGAGCTATACTTTGAACATCAGTCGCTATAATTTTACAACTATCACCTAAGGATTCTTTTTAAAAACTTGAATAGTTGTACACGACGTCCACAACTGCAAAACATAATATTTTTTTCATACGCAATTAATATTTTTGATTTTTTGAATAAAATCATCCTCACACCATTCTTCACGGATTACAGATAAAATGATCATTAGAATCTCTTAAATAAATCGTTGGAAAGTAATGAATAAATAAAGGTGTTAAACTCATTGTATAAGCACCTACCCTATGAAAAATCACTCGATCACCTATATTAAGTTTCCTCTCTCCTGCAGGAATTGTAAACATCCTATCATATTCAAGACAGGTTAAACCACTTACAACCTGTGGCAATTGACTAAAAACAGAAGTATCATCTTGATAGCAAAAACTCTTTAAAATAATCTGATTTACGAAAAGAAAGGGTCTATATCATTACGCGTTCCATCTGTACAGACATATACTTTACCATCATGATTCTTTATATCTATAACCTCTGCAACATAGTCAAAAACCAGAAGCAACGATAGCATTACCTGGCTCAACAATAAATGTAATATCATGTATTTAGCGTCTAAAGCATAAAAAAATGCTTTAGAGTACTCATCATAAGTAGGCTTATTAGGCATACATCCAAAGAAACCGCCTCCCAAATCCCAATATTTAAGAGAAAGATTATATTTAAAAATTATTTCTTGTACATAGCATATAACTCTTTCATAAAACCTCACACTTCTCGTTTTAGGCTCTCTATGGGAATGAATACCAACAATCTTGATATTATTCTTTTTGAGAATTAAATTGATGACTTTATCCAATTCACCTAATTCAAAAGAAAAACCAAATCGACTATCATCATTTGGATGATCCTCATCTTCTGGAGATACAAGAGAAGTATTAATATTTATTCTAACACCAACTTCATACTCCTGATTTTTACGCAATTCATCTAACCAATCTACTTCTCTCCATGTCTCAATATTCACTATTGCCCGATGCTTGATAGCATCAAGAAAAGTTTCTTTTTGATTTCATAGGACCATTATATATAATATGATCTTTTTGAAATCCAACCTTCAAGGCAAGTTGATATTCGTGATATGACACTACTTCAGCATAACAACCATTATCTTTTGCTATTTTTAGCACATAAGGTAAAGAATTCGTCTTTACAGAATAACCTATAATATTCTTTGTAAAATAAGAATTTAATGCTGTCTTGAACTCATGGATGTTATGAGTTACATCTTGTTCATCAAGTATAAAAACAAGGGGTATGTAAATTAATTTTTTTCCATTAAACTCTTCCATAGTTACTGTCACATTATCGTTATTAGTATTAATGCCTTCACGACATAATACAGCTTTAATAGAAAACCATATAACTTTCATATCTGTCACAAAAGAAATATGATCAACATACCAAATATCATACTTAAACTTTTCTTTCCATGTCATTGCATTACGACCATGACATTGTGCCCACCCTGTAATTCCTGGAAGCACATCATGACGACGCATCTGTTCACTTGTATATAAAGGTAAATATTTAACAAGCAAAGGGCGTGGTCCTATCAAACTCATATCTCCTTTAAGAACATTGAAAAATTGAGGTAATTCATCTATAGAGGAATTCCTTACGAATTTTTCCTATTCTAGTAATTCTTTGAGTATCTGGTAATAAATTCCCATCTGGTCCTTTATTATCATTCATTGTCTTAAACTTAATTACCTTAAATATTTTTACCTTTATATCCTGGACGGGGCTGACAAAAGAAAACGCCTGCACCATTATTTGCTAAATACAAGAGAATAGAAAAATCAATATTGGCGAAATACAAATAAGAACCAATAAAGATAAAATGATGTCGAAACATCTTTTTAAAGAAATACTGATACATCTTATCTCTTTGCGTCTAAATGATAATCTTCTGGCTTACCCCACAACTTCTCATAAGGATTCGATTCCATTTCCTTCTTAAAATCCTTTAGTTGATCTATATATGAATATTGTGGTTTCCAATTAAGTTCCCTAAATGTTTTTTTGTAGCGTCAAAAGCATTTTCTAATGGATCTGGTTTATCACTAACATAAATAATTTCAGAAGGATTTTTCTTTTTGAGAGAACACTCTACTATACCCTTTTATCTGATCTTCAAGAGATACTTGCCAACCATTTCCGACATTATATATACCTCCTTCAATATCAGAAGCAACACAATTAGAAACAAGTTGTGTGAAGTCTTTAATATAGACCATCTCCTTCTTTTTGTTATAATTTCCCCAAATTTCAATAGGCAAACTTTTTGTAGCTCTATCCATCAACATTCTGAAAGGCATCATTCTACGCTTAAAATCTGCATAATGGTATGCATTAGGATGATACTCATATATCGTAAAAAAATCTCAAGATAAATCTACTTATTCCAAAAAGATGCATGATAATACTCTATCAAATCAACAGCAGCATTTTTAGCTATTGCATAAACAGCATGGTCTCCAGTCAGAGGAAATCCTCTTCGCAAATCTGCCCCTAACTTACCTCCATTTTTAAATCCTTCAAAATGTTCAGCTAAATCGTATGGACTCTGTGGGAATATAATTTTCTTACAATTATGCTTCTGCATAAACTGTAACACATTGAGAGTTCCAATTGTTATAGATTCTATCAAATCTTGTGGGTCATAATCATAACGTGACGGTAAACTACCAGCAAAATGGCATACAGCATCAATATCCCCTATATCATCTAATGAATTAAAAGTTTCCATTTTCTTTATATCCAAAGAATAATATGGAATATCGTTACCTTCAAAGAAACCATTATCACTTTTTTTCTATTACCAACAGCTATCACACGATACCCATCCTCTTTCAACTGCAGACATAAATTGGAGCTCCTAGATTACCAGTCGCACCAAACACAACTACTGTCTTCATACTATCTTCTTAAAATTTTTTTCAACTTTTTCACTAATACTATTGGGAGAATTATATTTTTTTCCCATTCTTTAAAAACCAGACCATTTCCAATACTTCTTTGGTAACCAATACTGCTCTCCTAATGGAATATAATTAAGAAATTTACCTTCATTAAGAGTATCGATTGAAGTCATCTCTTCTTCTGACAATTTGAAATCGAATATTGATATGTTTTCTTTAAGATGCTTTTGTCTCCCATGTCTTAGGAATCATTATTATATTTTGTTGTAAAAACCATCTTAACACAACCTGAACAACTGAACGATTATGTCGCTGAGCAATATTAAGTAATATTTTTATTATTAAAAAAATCTCTGCTCTTGGCTCTACTGACCGATAATGGCTAAAAGTTGACATTGCTTCAACAGCAATATTCTTTTTCTCTACAATAAGAAATTATACCTTTATTTGTATTCAAAGGACTTATTTCAAACTGATTTACAGCAGGTACTATATCAGAGAATTCTCTGAGGTATTCTATGTGTGGTGGAAGAAAAATTACTAACACCTATAGCCTTTATTCTACCTAAAAGATATTGCTTTTCTAATGCCTGATACATTTTTTTCCACACATAGGCCATGGCCAATGTATAAGAAAAAGATCTATATATTCTGTATCTAAATTTTCAAAAGACTCTTGTATAACATCATCTATACTCTTGCCATTACGGCGATTGAAGAAACTATGCAGACCATATTTATAATCTGATGTATATAATGCATCTGCATTAATTTTTTTGTAGTAATAAATACATCACTCCTTTTTATTCCATTTTCCTTTAGTGCACGAGCAATAGTTTTTTTCATTGTGGTACCTCCACGCAGTATCAAATTGACGATACCCAAATTCATACGCTTGCCCTATTGTTTTTATCAATTTATCTTCAGGAATAAGAAAAGTACCAAGTCCTACCTGCGGCATTTTTCACCCCATTATTTAAAGTAATATATTCCATACGTAAAAAAATTATTCATTTAAATGTTTCATTATTTGTTTATAATACCCATATTGTCCTACAAATTCTACTAAATCAAGGTCTGGATCATGGTTTCCTTCTATTAAAATAGGACCATCTTCCTTTATTGCGACATCCCATCCTATATAGCGAACTTGATTTATCTTATTTGCAGCTTTACAACAAAGATTCTTCACCTCCTCCCAAAAGGGAATCAATTGACCCAACATAAATATATCGGTACCTGGATGAATCAATAAATCTGGTGAATTATGTGACCAACTAGGAGAAACAACATATCCAGTCTCAATATCAACTTCATACGCCTGTCCTCCGGAATGACTATTATCTACAATTGAGTTTCCAACACCTACACGCAATGAAGTTTTAAAGACATAAGCCTTTTTCCGTTTTTGTCATATACTGTATAAACACGAATAGTATTAACAGAATGTCCACCGAACATCATTTTTGTTGTGTTGCTTTACATATTCTTCTATGATAAGATCTTTCTCTTTTAGCTTTTTCAAAAAAATAACATCTTGTTCACTTTCTATAACATTAAGAACAAAAATTCCATTTCCTTCCCAATCCGAGCTTGGTTTTACAAATGATTTTTTTCTATGACGAGTTACAAAGTTAATAAATTCATCTTTCGTCATTTTCGTACTTTGTAACCATTCGCGTCCAATAAGATTATCAAAGAATTGATTAAAAATGTATTTTTATTTTTCCAAGTAATGTGTGTAAAGAGGGTCGTTGTAATTCTTTATAATTTTTTTCCATTTGCGATATGTCAAAATACGACGTCGTTCAAAAATTCTTTCTACAATAAAATTTACCATCAAGATACTGATTGAGTACACAACCATATCGTATCCATGACCAAATACAATCAATCATCATTGTACATGGATTAATCTTTTTCCTTTTTTGCTATAACAGAAACACCTTGATAATATTTCTTTAGCCCAGAAATTAATGAAGTTGCATTCATATACTACAAATATTTTTAATAATGGCCAATACATATTTGACCCTATAAATTCTATCATATCATAATCCCCATTATGATTACCCTCTACGAACTCTGTTCCTTCCCTTGTTATTGCTACATCCCAGGAAATGAAACGACACTGTGGTAATAACATGTGAGCATTTATACAATCATGCATGACTTGAGACCAATACGGAATCTGAAATCCCAACATACAAATATTAGTTCCAGGATGTAATATATTACCAGAGCTATTTGCAGAAACCCCTTTAGAACAAACACAGCCTGTATTCAAATCAATTTCGTAAGCATATCCACCCGCATGATAATTATCAACAATAGCATCACCCGTTCCTGCTCGAAGTACAGCCTTAAAAACTTTTACCTGATGGTTCTGTTTATTCATTATAGTCATTACACGTAAGGTATTAACAGATGTACTACCAAAGAACATATCAGGGTGTTGCTGAATTAGTTGTTCTATGATTACATTTTCGGATTTAATCTTTGTAAAAAGATTATTTATCTTATCGTCTTGTACTGAAGAGGTGTCAATTCTGTAAATTCCACCACCTTCCGTACCAGAGAGAGGCTTCACAATAAGACCATTGCTTGCAACATATAATTCTTTAAAGTCCTTAAGAGTCATTGACTTAGAAAACTATCCATTTCCTGTGAACATAATTACAGAAATACTGGTTAAATTTCTCTTTGTCTTCTAATAAAGGGATATATTCTTTATTATTTACAGTATGTATCAAACGAAAGAGTCCTCTCATTGTCAATATTCTGCGACGCTGAAAAGTTCTATATCTATAAAAAGGAACCATGTACATATTGTCGTGAAGTACAACCATAACGAATAAAAACACCAAGAACTATCAATCCACAAATAAATTAAGGAAAGTCCCTCCTTTTCATGGATTGTTTTTAAGTAATTGATTCGTTTTTACTAAAATACGAAAGATAAGTTTTTCAATTCCATCAAATATTATTATTCAAAGATCATTATAAAATTTAAGTAATGCTTTCCAAACATTCTGTTGTTCATATCGCTCACAAAATTATAGGTCGAGCATTCTCTCCCATTCTTTTTCACCTCTTCTGGATGGTAATAAAACCACTTCATCATAGTATAAAGTTCAATGGTAATATCATTTACACGCACTCCTTTGTTATCCAAAGGTGCTTGTATTATTTTACCATTCACTCCATCTTCTATTATCTCATTAGATCCATTGATATTAGTGACAATTGCAGGTAAGCCAAGAGCTCCCTGCCTCAAGCGGAACATTTGGAAATCCTTCACGATAAGATGGAAAAACGAGAACATCACTTGCCATTAAATAAGGGCGAATATCAGATTGCACACCTATGTATTTAACGTTCTTTGATTGCATGAGATAATTAAGTTTATCTTTTGCCAACGCATCATCTTCACCATCAATTTCACCTATTAATAATAGCTTTATCTCTAAATTTTCATTTTCTAATTTACGTATAGCATCAGCTAACTCCCCTAGACCTTTATCGTTAACTAATCTTCCAATAAATACAAAAATAAAATCATTATTAGAAAAACCCAATTCACTGCGAACTAAACTTCTTGCCTCTTTCTCTGATAAATTACGTAAGATAATCTGCTTATCAGCTTGTTTTAAAGAAGCAGTTTGTATTGTATTGTCACGACTTAAGAATTCTGTATCTTTTCCATTAATATTACCATAATGAATTACTTGCAATGACTTTTTCGTAATATTATCACGTTTTTAAACATTGCAACACCCCTTGTCCTTCTGGAATAACATTTGTAGCAAAAAGACATGACAAGCGTTCCATCGTCTTAAGAATCATTCTCAAAAGGCCATGCGCACCCTGATAACGTAAGCCAGTGACGGTATATACCCTATGCGGAACACATGCAAACCACGCAGCAATCATTGCCAACAAACTTCCCTTAGGAGTATTAGCATGTACACACCACGGCTTCTCCTTACGGAACAGACGATACAAGAACCACAAGCCCTTTATATCTTTTACTAAACTAATAGGACGTTCTAACGGAGCATCTACCACACGGATTCCCTCTCGCTCACTAACCTCCTTCAGAACACCAGTATCTTTTGCAACACCAACAACTTCGAAGTATTGGTTCAAAAACTTCAGCTGCCCTTTTAGTAAACTATTTAAGGATATATCCGCAGTTGTAACGCGAATTAATTTCTTCTTCATGATTTAGAACTCGACACGTTCAAAATTCACATTTCCAATTCTTGCAGCATACTCAGGGAATGCACTCTTCCACATTCCTTCATGCCATAAGCTATATACCTTTTGTGCACCGCTGATTAAATAATAATCAGTGAACATTTTGATATTCTCAGAATCATCTGTTTCTCCAGCAGTATCTATATGCTTTACTGTTCCAGGCACGATATACACATCAAGCTTTGCTTTTTTTATCTCTTCAATAAAGACCATAGAGTCTGAAGCGATAAGAATGCTTGTGTTAGGATGCTGTTCAGATATCTTCTTTACAGCATTGATAGCTGCCTCTACCAATGCACTCTTTTGATTATCAGAACCTAACTCTGGGTTAATAGCCGTTTCCGTCTTATCACCCAAAAGATTCATAAAACGTGTATGAATTGCGATATAGTTAGCTCCTATCTCTGACTGATATAGGTCCAAATAGCGTTGAAGATAAGCTGTTGGACGGAATAGCTCTCTATACAACTCACCCCACTGGTAATTCGTTCCAAAATAAGAATTCACCTTATCTAATGAGTTATAGCCATAATAGAAATGTGTTTCGGATGAACGTTTCTTATATAAACGGGAAGGGTCTACTATCTCTCCATAGGCTATAACATTATTATATGACAGAAGACCAAAATTCATTTGACTCTCATCAATTAGCCAATCGTACTCATTTGGCTCAAGATACTTACTTAGAACAAACGGATAACTCCAGTTCAGTTTAAATGGCTTATCTAAAGCCTTAGATATAGCATAAATGGTAATCAGACCTTTCAGTCTGTCAAACATTCCACCATGTGGAATTCTACCATCTACCATAAAAAAATATGGATAACTATTACCCGTTGTATACAAAGAGAACCCTTTCTCCTTCATTATCCTAAACTTCATCAGAGGTTCACGATAACAGTAATCTATAAGTTTAACTAAACTATTTCTTCCTATCATAAATTAACGTTCAATTCTCTAATTATTCTTCCATATAACGAGATATTACTGCTCGACGAAACCGACATAGCATATTCTAACAAACAAAATATAAATATACTATCTTGTTTCATTATATATTAGTTCTTGATATAGGGAATAATATTCATTTACCATTTCAGAAATGTCAAACTCCAAAGCCCTTGAAAAACATTTATCTGCAATCAACTTATATTTCTCTGGAGTAGAATATATATCTAATATTTTTGATAAGTCAATAGCATTGCCAGCCTTAAATATTAGTCCAGCTCCATCAACAATTTGTTTTAATCCATCAACATCGGATGCAATAACAGGCTTTTTTTAGCTGCCATACCTTCCACTGCAGCTAACCCAAAGCCCTCCCAATGAGAAGACATTACTATAATATCTGATGTTCTTAATAATATAGGTACGTCAGAACGATTTCCCCAAAATCTTATATTTTTCATGCACAGGAGATTTTGCTGCGTATTTAGAAACCTCATCAAACAATTCTCCATTACCTATTAGCCATAACTGAAATTGATTTTTGAGGCAATAAAGCTAAGGCATCTATTACGGTTTTTGATCTTTTTGTGGTCGAAAGGCCCCAACCATCGTAATAATACATTTATTAGAAGGACGAATTTGAGAATTAGGGTTCTGCGTTTGAGAATTCTTTTTATATCTACGCCATTAGAGATAGTACAGATTTTTGCCAGTATTAAACTTTGCTGCACGCAAATAAGAACATAGTAATTCTTGAGTTTTTAGGACTAATACAAATTATTTTTGTTATACTGTTTATACATCCATCTGTCAACTCTTGATAACAAGAAATGTGACCGTTTTCTGTTATGAGTATTATGTTCTGTTGTGACAAGAATCTTTTTACATCCAAGGTTATTTGCTATTGCTGTAAAAATTGTGGAGAGGAATTGTGAGTATGTATAATATCATAATCTTTCAGTATTTTTTTCGAAGCTTCAATATGTATAGAGGATTATAAAAATTTCGTTTTTGTGAAAGAAAATACATTTCACATCCCATTTTTTTAAGTTCTTGACAAAAAGGAGTATCCTCCCCGTCAAAGAGACATACCCCTACTGTACACCCTTTATTCATCAACCGCTCTGTTAACTGAACAACAAGATGTTCTGCTCCACCCATCAAGAGAGATGTAATTACATGCAATATTCTCATCGTTGTATAAAATTTGGAAGGTGCTTCAAGATTTTTCTTAGAATCTTTATACCCATCAACATTGCCTCTAATAAAAGCGGAAAGAACTTTAACATCTCTAGATAAGACTCCACAAGCTATATGCACAAACAGCAGGTATATTTGCTTAAAAAAATAAGAAAATCCAGCTCTAAATCGCCCCATTTTACTCATATTTGACAATTGAAAACAACTACGAAACCAAATCATATAGAGAGCCTTCGCTCTTTTATAATATTTATCTGAAGATTGCTGATATAAAGAGCTGGAACTCTTAGCATTTAAATGAACTGCACCTGAATCATACGATACAAGCAACCTGTATCCATTCTTATACACTTTCTGAAACATCAACTGATCGTCACCAAAAGCAAATCCCATCTGATCTAACCATATTTCATCATGATAATTTATCCCTTGGATAACTTCTTTTCTCCATAACGAAATTGGACCAGCTGCACTTTGCGAAAGATAAACGCCATAATGTGGATTAGAATTATATGTAAAGCTTACATTTGACATTACCTTAAAAGCCCACTTATCATCCCTATGAGGGAAGCTTAAATTAACAAAAAAATTATACAACTTGCTAACTAAAGAAGATTCTTGTGGCATAAACACATCTGCAGCAATACAATCTCCTTTTTAATCTTTCCATCTCTGATGCTAATATTTCTACACAATTAGGAGGAAGATATACATCATCATCAAGTAACAAAAATAAAATCAGTATTTATTTCATTATAACTTAGAGCTCTTTGAGCTACCATTCCTTTCTTTACATAAGTGTATTTTTTTCATTAGCTATCTGGTTTGGACGAGCAAATCCTTCTGCTATATAAACCAAGATTTCTTCTGGTAAAAATACTTTGAGAATTTAATGAGTATTTCTCTTTCAAAATCTTTCCCAGCTGTACCCAATGTTCGAATCGCAACTGTATAATTAAACTTTTTTTATCATCTAAATAACGTTTCTTCCAAAAAAATAAACAATCGTTCCCAAAGGGTAAGCACATAATGTCAAACATTTAAAGTCGTTACGAATAACGTCTACAAAGGATTTATGAGCAAATTTAGAGTAAGTAACATAAAGAATAGCATTCTTCAGTCTATCAACTAAACGATATTTTTTTATCCATTGCTAAAAGACTAAAAGACATCCCCCTGTGGACACAGTATTCTCAATCTACGTCCAGATTCTGTTAACCCACCTTTAAGATATTCTGTTATATAGATTATCTTATTGACAAATAACATATCCGCCATTTGTGAAATTTGAAGCCACAAATAGCTTTCAACTAGAAAAAAATTTCGTTCGGGAAAAACAGGGAATCTTAATAATTTTTAAATACTTTGTAGCCCATACTTCAGCTTTGTCCCCCTTAATATGTTGATTGACTCTTATTTCTGCAAAACTATTTATCATATAATCTCGAGGAAATTCATCTCCTATAACTTGTTTAGATGAAAAAAACCACGCAAATAAGAAATCCCACATAATTCTAATTCCTTGTATTTTTTTCCAATCATTTAGAATTACTTCAATAGCATCTACAGTCAGATAATCATCAGAATCTACAATAAAAAAAGTTCTGTTTGAGCTTTTTTTCTATTGCAAGATTCAATGCTGTATGTTTACCACCATTATCCTTCTTAATATATTTAATCGTGAAACCATAAGAACCATCATCTAAAGACTTTATAAAACCTTCTGTATTATCAGTAGAACCATCATCTATAACCATCCATAGGAAATTTTGGTTTGTCTGTAGACATAAACTTTTATAAAGGTTCACTATCTCTTTCTCTCGATTGTAAGTTGGTGTTACAACTGTTACTATAGTTTTATCTTCTGCCATCGTGTTTATTTAATGAAAATATACATCTACTTAAAATCTATAACAGGTCTGTAAAGTTTATTTATGGTATAACCATAATCATATTCATTTTCTTCATAAATATAGAATTTACCAGACGGATAGCCATTTGTCAAAAAGGTCTTATAAGGAGTTAAATTAAATGCCCAGCTACTTAAGATTCGTAGAAATAACACCAAACATAAGGAATGTATAAAAATATTTTTAGCTACTCGTTCCTGAAAAGCATTAGTAACAAACGTACTAAACATATAGATTATACCTATAAAATAGAACCAACCAAAACGGCCTCCCTGACCAAAGCGCATAAATGCAACAAGAATACCACAAAAAAACAATTGTCATATTAAGAAAAAGTCAACTCTTTAGGAGAGTTCTTTATCTTAGAATAATTTCGAAAAACAATAAACATAAAAAAACGATAGACTCAATCACATACCATATTTGGAAACCTTGCATATCATTAGTATATTCATTTGTTCGACTCACTGTTCCCATAGCATCTCCAGCAAAAAGTCATAGCCCGAGAAGCAAAAAGGTGATATACCTAAAATCAGACAAGTAACAAGGAAAAAAATATAACTGCACTCTTACTAAATTTACGTATTGGAACAAAAATACATCAGCGCAAAAAAATTAATGCAGAATTATGAAAACTTGCTGCTAAAAGAACAAGGGCAAAAAAATGGTATGGGCTTTCTCCTCCATATATACTTAACTGCCTGCCAAGCAATTCCACAAGCTATTGTTTGACGAAGATATGTCATTGTAAAGAAAACAAACAGAGCTAAAAAAAGCAGACATGCCATCGGATAATCTTCCATATATTCTTTAAATGCCTTGTAATAGAGAAAATACATAAGGCCTGTTGTTAAGAATATAAAGACATAACGATTTGCTGTTATATGCGCAATCAAAACTTCCCAAAGGAAATAGCCATATTCCTTACCACGGATGTAAAACAAAAATTTGTTTTAAGCCTCCTTTCGCTGCGATAGTATCTGAAATTCCGTCAAACAAAGCTCCATAGATATATCTATCATATCCACCTATCATATCAGCTAATCCTATAAAGATGGCAAGATAAGTAAAAAAATAGAGCTAAAGCAATAGGACTATCAACTAACGCTTTGTTTTTTCTACTCGCATAATACCATAGAAAGGCAACAGCGAACATTATAAAATATATAAACATAGATATAAGATTTATGACTTAGTAATCATTTTTCCATGCTATTAACCTAATCTGATCGATTAGCACACAAGCAAAATAGGTGATTAATAAGAATATAAGTATAAAGAATACAAACACAACTCCATTCCATTGGACTGATAAAGACTCCACTATTTGTCGAAACAAAGGAAACATACTGGGATGGAAATGAACTATATAGACAGCAAAACTACTTGCAGCTAACCAATTAACAAAAAGAAGAAGAAAATTTTTATCTTACAAAAGTAAACAAGCAAGCTTACAGATGAAAGTATAACTAATGGATTATCATACCGTAACAACTTCATTGCATTTCCCCATTGATAGAGTGTATAAAAAGATACAACGGCAAGCAAGATACTGATAAACAAATAAATTTTTCAACGGCTTATTGGAGATAAAGGCTAAAGGATATAAGTTGAAGTAACGCCCCGTAAGATATAAACCACAAAAGAAAACTATACTATATCCTTCAAAATAACTAACTACCCCAGTTATCCAGCAGTAATAACATTGGAATGCGTAAAAAGCTATAAGAAAATTACGGAGTCCTATTTTGCTCGATGTTTTTACAAAGGAGTTAAGCAATGGGGAAAAGATATACAGACCTAAATAGCCCATTACAAAACCAATATTCATTAGTTAACCCCATGCATACCTTAATTCCTTCAAAAACTTAGTTTCTCCCTTCCTAAAAAGTATACTGACAAGATAAATCCCCCAAAGCAAGAACATAACTTGAAAAAAATAAACTTTTGCAGCACCCTTCTTTGTGGCGTGAATCCCAAACCACCCTGAAATTAATACAAAAAAATATTAACTCCACCTACAGCAAGACTAGTAAACAGGATCCGACAAAATGAACTTAAAGGATTATTCTGAAAGTCCTCAGTAGCAGGTAAACCCAAAAACTAAACCATTTGCATGTCCTATAAGAACAAACAACATAGCAAGGATTCTTAGCAATTCTATATTACTTTGTCGTATAACCGAACTCATAACTTTTTTTCCCTTGAATTTTTCAAAATAAGCGCATCTATCATAACTGATATATACTTTACAAATGGTATATTAATAATTAGAGAGAACATCCTATGATTTTTTTGAAACAGGAAGAGGTGTCACAGGCAAGGCATCAATCTGTCCCAACAAATTCATAACATGTAACTTATACCTCAAAGAGAATGGAACTACATATATAGAGTATAAATACCCCATCAGAAAGAAGTTAAGAGGAATTCTTAAAATGCGCTGCGTCTCAGTATCAAACTTCTTTATCAACAAGAAATTCTCCTTCATACAGCGTAGAGAATCATCTGAAGAGCGATAAACATGTTCTTTAGTAGGATTCATAACAGCAGAATTAGGGGTTTACAATATACTTATACAATGGCAAAATCAATACACTTACATTTACCTATATAAGGAATCAACTTGAAAATAACGTCAAAGTCTTCTCCCATCTGATAAGAATGAAACTTAATATTCTGCTCACGTATAATTTTTGTCCTATAGACACGTGTCCAGAGGGAATTATTATATATCCCATGAGCAGTCATAGCTAATGCGGAGTCAAACTCCCCATTATAATGTATAATCTTACCATCAGTTTCTGTTCCCCAATAATAACCCATCAGAAGCATATCATATAAATCTGACTCTAATAAGGGAATTATCTTTGCTAATGATATCTCATCAACATAATCATCAGCATCTACAAACCAGAAATATTTTCCTTTAGCGTTTTCTATCAGTTCATTTCTTGTTACTCCAATACCTCTATTCTCTCGCGAGATTACATTAATATTCTCATAGCGTAACGAGAAATCATTGATAATACTGAGAGAATTATCAGTAGCGCCGTCATTCACCAATAATATCTCTATACGCTGATTGTAATTCTTTTTGCAAAAACAATACTATTCAAGCATCGTTTCAAAAAAATTTCTCTGCGTTATATACAGGAATTAGGATTGAAAGAATAATATTATTCATCTGATAGATTTAAATGATAAGAGATTAACAAATATGAAAAACCATTTTCCTATAAAATGGTACAGTTGATTTTTACTTTATTAATTTTATTCTCAATTAAAAATCATCGAAGCTTTTTTTCTGTACTTCCCTAATAAATGAAATAGGAAAACGATTACGAACTACGGCATAAGTAAGATTTATAATATTATCTTTAATATGTTGAGCCAACAAAAAAATGAATATTTCGCTTCGACAAATACAACGCTTTCTTATCAAGAATAATCAAACTATCAAGAATTCTTTTTCTGGGAAAGTGGAGAACGATTTATAGAATTTGTATCTATCAAATAATAATTATAAGTCACATGAGGACAACCTACAATATTCTCAACATAGGTTGAGATTTCAAAACTCCACAAGACATCTTCATGCGTAATCCCTTGTAAAAAAGTTTTGTGTTCACTAAATATATCTTTTACGAATAAGTTTATTGCATGCTATAATATTCCAATTATTATGAATATACCCTTTAAAAACATCTTCATTGCATCTGAAGTTCTCCGTTTTTTTACATCATAATAATTATCATCTGCCAAAAATATGTCGAGTTATACCAGACACAATCTCAGGATAGTGATACTCAATAGCAACACTAACAAGATTTTCAATAGAATCTTTTGGTATACTATCATCACTATCTAAGAAAAAAATATAATCGCCTGAAGCTTTATTAATGCCAGTATTCCTTGCTGCTGACAAGCCCTGATTTACATGATGCTCACATAACAAGAATTTAACAGCCCCTTTATATTCCTCGACAAATTGTTTGGCAACTTTCATACTATCATCCTGCCCCTTATCATCTACCAAGATACATTCGATATCTGTATAGGTTTGATTTTTGCACTGATTTTTAAAACAACGGATAATATATTTCTTTACATTATAAATAGGAATAATTATTGACACTTTCATGATTTATCTTTATTTTTAGAGGTAATTAAACTACAAAAAGTGCAACTTCTTCTTTACTACTAGTAACGCCATTTCTCGTGTATGCTGATCAAAAACCACATAAAATGATAATAGTATAACCAATACACTAGAAACAATAGTTATCAATACTAAAGCATATAGGTTATCTGTGATAAAAGAATTTATTCCCAAACATAAACCTAAGACTAGGCAACCTATTAAGAACATTGGAGAGATTGTACGTAGGAGATATTCAGAAATATTAAATTCTTTCATTTGTTTCTTTAATATATATATATAGACAAAGCATGTACTAAAAGCTCCTGTGAAAATACCAGCAATTGTTACAAAAATGTATGAATGAGTAAAATAAAGAATTGAATAAGTGATTGGTAAACTGATTAAATACAGAGCTCCACAAAGTATATTCACCCATTTAACATTACCACTTGCCGTTATAGCTGTATAGGTAAGTGGATTAAAATTATTAAAGAAATTTCTTATCAAAAGTATTTGACAAATAATAACAGCGCCCTCCGGAACTTTGTCAAGCCATAAACCCATCAAATAATCCATCTTAACAAATACTGGAATAGATATTAAGAGCGTCATTAATGATGTTAATTTCGCACCCATTATTATTAGTTCATTTACTCTATGATAATTCTTTTTGTGCATACTCTTTTTATAACTTGTGGATTAAATGCTGTCATTATATTACTAGCAAAAAGTATTTAAAGTAGCTTGTACCATGCCAGCGATTCCAGCTGCAGCAATAATAGCATTACCAAGGAACCAATTATATAAAATATTAGTTCCTTTGCTGACAAAATGTTAAAGAAACCGAACTTAACAAATTCCACCCAGAATATGCAAGCATTCTCGGAAATAACGTTCGATCGAACGAAAAATTAAATTTCGTTTCAGCATAATGTGTGACACAAAATCTTCTATAAAAAAACATTATACCTATAGAAACCACACCATAAAGGATACTATAGAGAATTAAATTATCAAGCGACTTGTTCAATAATACAATTAATGCTATTCCCAGTTTTAAGAAAGAAGATAAAATGTCGATATATGCATATATCTTAAAATCTTCATGTGAATTGATAGCTGCATTATATGGGGCTTGTGTAATACCCATAATAGTACTACATATAGCAACTTGATAAACCCAGTTAGCTGCTATTAAACGATCGGCAGGAATTACTAATTGAGTATTTATAAACCACAAGCCTACTGTCTCTGCAATAATTAAAAATACTCCAGATAAAGCTAAATGTATAACAAGAGCCGTAGAGAAGGTCTTAGATAATTTTTCGAAATCACCATCACCAAGAGCTACTGTTATATAACGTGAAGTGGCACTGCTCAACGACCCACTTAAAACATTAACCAAAACAATTATACCACCAACAAGGTTATAGAGTCCATAATCTTCTACACCTAAAGCTTGCAATACAACTCTTGAGGTAAAGAATTGAATAGCCATGCTTATAAACATACGTATATACAGCATGGAAGCATTTTTTGGCTATTAATCGATTATTTCCTGTTTTTTTCCGACATTTTAATACAAAAATTATTTCCAAAAAGCTATGGAGGAATGTGTCTCACGCTCACTTTCAGCAGGCAACTTCATATAATCACCATAATGTTGCTTCAAATAGAGATCATATGCAGAAATACACATAAATTTCTTGTTTTTCAAAATTTAGATATTCATATTCTTCAAAAACATTTCTTGAATGAATTTCTTTCATTCCGTATCTTCCAGTAAGTGCACCAACAAAACTAGCTTCAGAAAAAGAATACATCGTAGTGACTTTTTCTATTACAGCAGTAATAACCTTTCTGCCAATGACTTTTTGCACATAGGAATTTTTATTCTTGACTTCAAATCATTTCCTGGATTATTTTTGCTGCCAAGATAAATAAAAAAAGATTTTTTTAAATAGCCAACAGCGAAAAACAAGATATCTCTGCAACCTACGATTACTAGGAAGTCCATCTATAGGAAATATATCTATATTAATCCCATAACAAGGATATGGAATTCCGCCCTCTGTCATAAGAGTACGTAAATCTTCTACTTTTTGCCACAAAAAAATGACATTCAAATGAATCAGTCTTTACACTATTAAAAACTATGTAAATTTTCGCAGTATCCATTGAAATGTTTTTTAAAAAAATCATAATCTTCTCTAGGCATCATAATATCAACATCATCATCCCATGGGATAAATCCTTGATGTCTCACAGCACCCAATAACGTACCTCCTGCCAAAGAATATCTGAGACTATGTTTCTTACAAAATTCGTCAACTTTACAAAAGAATACTTAGTAATATTTCATGCTGCGTATCTAATGCTATTAATTCTGATTGCATAAAACATAAAATTAGGATTAAGAATAAAAGCGAATCTATAATGTTCCGTATGGGTGACAAAAAAATCCAATTAGACAATAATATGAGAAATCACTGAAATAAAGTTTTTCAATTATGCCTTTATCGCCTTTAATTATCAGCAAACCTTTGATATTTTTCCAAGACTAAAACAGAAATTTCAAAAACTTCTTCGAATACAGAAAGTGTTACTCTACGACAAAAAAACTATTGCTACCAAATATAAATCATTACAAGACTTTTATTCAAGATATTTCAACTTCTATATTTTTAAAACTATTAGAGCATAAAGTTTATGTATTAGAACTAATTTTTACTATTTCAAAAATAACAAACAAAAAAATGTTTATTCCTCCAAAAAGGGATTAAAGGTATTTCCGAGACTTGCGGACATGTTGTCCAAGAGCACCAGACAACATGTCCGGAGTAGCCGGAATGATTGTCCGGGGATGTCGGAAAGACTGTCCGGAGCTGCTGGACAAAAACTATAAGAGCATTTTTTTATCAGGCTTAAATGAATAGAACCTTAAATTAAGACAGAGTCAATACCTACTCATAAAAAGACTATTGACTTGAATGTCCGCTCGTATTTAGGGTTCGTTATAACCATACTCCATAAATAACGCTTTCACATCGTCCACCATTGACTGCGTATAAAGATAGCCTCTTTCAGCATTGCCATAACGATAGAAATTACTACGTCCACGGAAATATGAATAGACTTCATTGCGGAGAGAGGGTAAGTCCTTGCGTCTTACCTCGTCGAAGAAATGGGCGAACCCTGCATAGCAAGTGACAAGTCTCTTCGCATGAAACATTCTGCAACGACCATTGATAAGGTTTTTGGGCATAAGTGCCGAGGGAAAGATTGCATCTCCCCATGTATTGGAAGCTGGTTGCAACTTGAAATATAAATGGTGAAGACAATCTTCTTTCACTGCACAATTCTCAAGAAAAGCAAACTTCATAACGCTTTGGGAAAGTTTCTAAGCTCAGCAATTCATTTGTTTCCATTGGTTATTCATAATATTAAGATACTCTTAGATTAGATAAGGAAAAGAGAACAAAAACAAAGAAGACGTAGATACCGATTAAAGCTGAAAAAAGAAATATCATCTCCTCCCTACAAACAATGAATAGCTTGCAGGCTGACAACTATCACGGTCACTCCGCATAAGAACGAAAGCGCAAGAATAATAGACGTGGTACAGTAATAATCGTTAGCTTAAACAATAACCTGTGCTGGTCAATTCAGTAGATGGGTTTCGCTCGCAGAATCACTTTTGTTAATGGTTCTAATTCCCTTTTATTATCAGTGCAAATTTATATAAAATCTTCGAAAAGAGAAAGAATATCAGTGGAATAATCTTATTAGTAAGTGAAAATTATGGGAAGTACGGATGATATTCCCTGTTTAAGATAGAATAAAAGCACACACAAATCAGCTATTTAGAGAAAAATAACTAACTTTGCATCCAAAACCATTTACCCTAAGGAATGAAAAAGGATTCTATTGATTACAGCCATTTTGTTTATGGCATTAACGAACGGGCAGGCACAAGTGCTGAACAAAGATAACACGAAGCAGATTGGGCAGGCAGTTAAGGAGGGCATCAAGGATGTAAAAGATGCTATCGTACAAGATACTAAGCCAACTGGCGAGCATGAACAATGGGACATCTATGCTGCACCTAAGCTTGGTCTGAATCTATCTAACCTACCAGGCATTGACGGAAAGGTCAAGTTAGGGCTTGTTGGGGGAGCTTATGTGGAGGTGTTCCTCGCTAAAAATATTGCCATAGCTGTTGAGATGCAATACAGCCATCAAGGTTCATCAGGCGTTTATCGCACCATAAACACTACCAACGCATCGGGCGTACCAACGTCCCAGAAATATGGCCCATACGACTTTAAGTTAGATTATATCAACACCAATTATATTGTGCGTTGGTATCCCTGGATAGACCTCCCCGTGAGTTTCACAACAGGTATACACGCAGGCTATATTATCAATGCTAAAGCGAAACTGAAAGGTGGAAAGGAGCATAACCTAAAAAGACTATATATATAAAGGTGATGTAGCGATCCCATTTGGTGTTAGTTATGAATGGAGCCAATGGCAGATTGAAGCACGCTATAATCTCTACTTTAGGAAGCTCGCCCGCAATGCTGAAGCTCAAGAACTCATGAGGAAGGCTCGCAATAATATGTTCGAGGTAACACTGGGTTACAGGATTAAAGTGCTATAATATAATAAGGTGAGAACTGCTATCCTCATACTTCTCTCTACTCTTTCGATCAATGTGACAGCAGAGGTGAAAGACTCGCTCTCCATTGCGAAGATGGGGATAGAGTTCCGCTATATCCCTGCACAAACACTCACTTTAGATAAGGAGCCACGTATTTGGACTAAGACGAAAGACACGCATTCTTGGGCTGCACAAATAAACGTTACGCCTACGAAGAATGCGTATGCACACGACTATAACTACCCCACTTTCTCATTCGGTTTGCGCTATCATCTCAACCATGGAACAACCATGCACAGGGATGATCCATGGGGCGAAGCACAGCCTGTAAACTATACCAGTAAGCTGGGGAACTTCCTCACCTTATATGGTACTTTCAACCGACCACTCTATCGAAGCAAGCACTGGCAATGGGGCTATTATCTAGGAACGGGTATTGCCTACACGAGCCTTAAATATAATCAGAAGAACGACATAGATAATGAATATATCGGCTCACACCTAAATATTTATTTCAACGCTGGCTTGTACGGACAAGTTAAGATTGCGAAAGAATGGAGCGTAAAGGGCGGATTAGACTTCGCACATCATAGCAATGGAGCTATGGCACGACCCAACAAAGGCGCAAACTATTTTCGGTCCGTTCGTAGGACTTGTTTACGAACCTCAACAAGCCACAAGCCCCATTGCGAAACGCAATACTGAAGCCACTCAACCCTTTCAAAAATATTGGTTCACTGAGTTTACCCTCGGACTCGGTGGAAAGACATTACTTGAGGAATGGTTACAAACTCAGTTCAATACCCCTCAAGGACAGCCTGATTATCGTAAAGAACATTTTACTTATTACGGAGCTTACTCCTTTCACACACATCTCCTCTATCGTTATGCTCGCCGTTGGGCATCGGGGGTAGGCGTCGGGCTATTCTATGGAGAATATGCGCATCGGATAGCAAGAATGGATAAAGAAAACGGACATACTGACGAGAAACATAGTCCGTGGTCAGCAAGCATCGAGGCACGTCACGAGGTTTACTATGGGAATGTTTCCGTTCGCCTCACACTCGGTTATTATCTTTACCGATACATGGGATATAGTGCCAATCACGGACTTGAATATCCTTATCACGAGCAAGTGGGTGTCTTCTATAGTTTCCCTAAGCTAAAGGGCTTAACCCTAGGATTCAGCGTGAACGCACATGCCACGAAAGCCGACTTTACAGAACTACAACTGTCCATACCTGTTAGGTTATAACTTCCTCCCAACCCTCTCCTTCGAGGTTGGAACACCTAACAGAACATAGGCTTTACCGAACTATGAGAAACAACTTATAACACAAGGTATTAGAATCAATTACATAAGATACAAAATCGACCAATAGGAGGTAACAAAAATGACACATACGTGTTACGTGATTTACTCGTATGTGTCACCATGGTTAACACATACGTGTCACGCACGTGACTCGTATGTGTCATTGAGCCGTCAGCCTAGAAGTAAATAAACGAACAAATAACTCGCATACTTGTCAACACGTCTATCTCGTCAACTTCAACAACATCACTTCCATCCAACCAATCACTCGTCTACTCGTTAACTTGTCTACATGTCAACTCCCTCAAAACTTATATCTAAAGTCAACACCTAGCTGGAAAGGATTACCGCGCTGGGCAAATGTAAACTTATTACCCGTAGCAGCACTTTGGACAGCAAACGTGTTATACTTCGTGTCAGTCAGATTACGAACCCAAAGATTCACGTGCAACTGCCCGAAGTCAGCATCAGCATGTGCGCCCAAGACAGCATAGAAGTTCTGTCCTATCATATTCTGCTCATCCCAATAAGTCTTGCCCTGTGCCGAGAGGTTCAAACCTACGGTCACACTACGTAAATGGAAACGATAAGAGGCATCGAGTAAGGCGGCTGGGTCAACATCAACACGATAGTCAGCACTTGCGCCCAATGTATGTTGTGGGACGAAAGGCACTTTCTTATCTTTGTAATTCACCTTATTGCCACCAGCGATAGAATCGGAATACTCATCGAACTGGGCACTTGTAAAGCCATAACTAAGGGCATAAGACAAACGATTATCAAGCGCACCACCTCGAAGTGTCGCCTCTAAACCGCACGAATGACTACGGCCTGCGTTTGTCATTACACGTCCGAAACCATAATTACCAGCCATTACAGAGAGTTGTTGATTACGGATTTGCATGTAATAAGCTGCTAGGTCAAGATGAATTTGATGACCCCAAGAGGTTGAGGTGAGCACCTACCTCATAGTTCCAACTCGTCTCGGGCTTTATATTCTATCGTCTTAGCGATTCGCTTATAATAAGCCTCATCATGCTGAATATCCACATCAGCACGTGCCTTTTGTGCGGCTTGTGATGTCTCAGCCTGTAATATATCAGAGAACATTTGGAAATTATATCCACCAGCACGATAGCCCTTAGACCATGTGGCATATAGGTTACTCCCGTCATCGAAACGATAAGTTAGCCCAACCTTTGGTAGTAATTGTTTGAAATGATTACCCTCATGGTGATTCAACGTTGATGTGATTACAGGATTAATATTCACGCCCTAGCACGTGCTCTTGCAATGCGACACGAGCTGAAGTCGCATAGTCTATCGTCATATGCGAATAGTCATAGCGCAAGCCGAGCGTCGCTCTTAGGCGATTGGTGAGGTCGATATTGCTCTCATGATAGACGCCAAAGTTAAATGTTGGTGTACGGAAAACGCCTGGGACAGGATCCATCGTCATATTAATGGAAACGCCTCCGGCACGTGCAATATTAGTAGCTACTAGCATGCGAGCCGCTAGCATAGCCGCTTCTTCAGACATACCACGTGCTATGAAACTAGGCACCATACCACGTGCCATAGCATTGAGCATTCCCGTTATAAGCATAGTCCGTTATCTTCTTTGATAGGGCTGTATTCATATCCTTATCGAAGTAGATGGGCGCCATCGTCTTCAACCATTGATAAGAGCCAAAAGCACCGAAAGTCCATTGCCATTTGCCATTTCTATTACTCTTCACTGACAGTTCCTCAGTAATGGTATTACCATGCTGACGCTGGGTAAGATGTAAGAAATCTTGTGGGAGATAATCAATATCCATTAGCATATTGTCATGGAGGAATTGCCAGGAAGTCATGCTATTCACGTCAAAGCCATTGCCAGCATACTTGATTCCCATTCCTGTGTTCAGTATATTACGTCTGTAATAGCTCTGTCTGTTCTGATTGGGCATTTGTGTGCCAGCTTTCATAGCATATAAGGGCGAGGTAAGGGGTGCAGATGCAATCTCTTCTTTTGACACGAGTTGTCCATAAGGGAACCCATTTCTGGTGAGTGTATTGATAGTCGGCTATCCAATCGAAACATCCATCTGTCTGACGCTTTCCACATAAAGCGTCCCTTGCCTCCGAACTCATTGATAAGGTCGGCACGAGTTCCGTCAAATTGATTTTCGGAAAAAGCCGTTCTGTCCACCATAGAAAGCTGATAAAGAGAAGGCACGCTTGTCATCGAGCTTTCTGATAATGGCTCAATTCCACCTTGCGCAATAGCTTTGTGCCGAGCGAGAACTTAACATCTGTGCCCTGATACTGGAATGGGTTACGACTATACATACGAATGAGTCCGCCTTCTGTATTCATTCCGTAAAGCGTTCCTTGAGGGCCATGCAATACGTCGACACGGTCAATATCATAAGTATGGAAGTTAAAAGCACTCTTATTCAATATCGGCATTCCATCAACATAAATACCAACAGCTGGTGAGTTCACACGAGAACCGATACCACGCATATAAATAGAGGAAGTGTAACGACTTCCATATTCAGGCATAACGAATGACGGGACAAAGGTGGATAAATGGCGAGCGTCCTGCACATTTAATTGCTGGAGTTGGCTTCCATCGAAAGACGTACTACTCAAAGGCTGTTGGCGAAGTCGATAGACCTCTTTCGGCTGATTGATTACCAATACCTCATCGATATCATAAACCCGAGAGGTATCACCTATTGCTATGGTATTATCAGCATGAACTCCTACTGACAAGCCTGTTGCTATCAACAAAGCTAAGCTAAACTGGTATTTAAACATATCTTTTTCGCTTTCTTACGTTTAAGTATTATTTCACTCTGCAAAGATAGAGAGAATATATATCACACAATCCTAATTTATTAGGATAACCTATTCATTCATCGCACCACAATGCGGACAACGCCCCTTACGATGTAAGCGAGTCCCGCAATTCCCCACAATAATAAGTCTCACTACTCCTTCGTAAATACATCCGAAAGGCATAATAGATATAAACGACAAGTAGGATATAACCTATGTAATATAAGGTGAGAACAGAGAAGATAATATAATTAACGGCACATACGGCGGATAATCCACTAAGATAGAGTATGGCATCACCCGACTTCAATAAACGGCGCACATCGTCAATAGTGGCTATGGCGATGATCAGCATTGCCCATACTAAGCCCAGGAAGATATTAAGAAGTAAGGGCTGGGAGAACGGGTTGAGCGATGGGTGGAAATAGAACTCCTTCCACGTTTCTGGGGCAAAAAGTTGTATGCTAGCATAGAAGGCCGCTGATAACGCCACTACTACAGCTAGCAATGTAGGATAGAAGGAATTGATGTCATTGAAGTGGACAATATGCGCATTACGCTTTAATATCTTACGTGCCAAATAGCCCACACCTATGATAGAAATAATAATCATAAAGATGAGCAAGTGGATGTTAGAGAAGGTGGAGATAAACTGGGAGATAGGGTCGTCAGGGGTTACCTGCTTCAAAGACGCCCTTCATGTATCCATCCAAAGGCGTAATCTTCAGTCGCTATCTGAACCCATACAGAATCATTCTTATCGTCAGGAAGAATACGAATATCAGCCACAACAATCCCCTTACCCTCATGCACGGCGAACGAATCAGTCTTCATTCGATTCACGGCCTCTTCGGGTTGTTGGCGTATAAGCATAAGTGAATCTGAGCTGACCACAAAGTTAAAGCCTTGCGAGTAATGGTGTTTCACACGGAAAGAAAGCGAGTCAGCCCCACTTATAGATCCTTGCCAATCATCCTCCGTACTATCTTTTTGCTTTGAAAGAGAGTCGCCTCCTGCCTCTAATCTACGTGTAATCTGTGCCTCTTGAATACTATCTGGTAATCGGAAGGAAGAGGGTGTCTTCTTATGATAACAGCCTGTTATGATGAGTGTCACACTAAACAGGAAGACGATCAATATCGGATAATATCTTCGCATATTGTGAGAATGTTTTGGGTTAAAGGTTAGATGAAACACACTTACTCTACGTCAGGATGGATATTCATTTGGCAATCCTTACAATCGAACTCTAGGCGAAAACGACGCTTATCTGGTAACTCTAAGTAGAGAGGTTCACGCCATGTGGGTTTCTTTCCTCCACGTTTCACACAATAGCCTAACGAATAACGAATACAATGACGGCATTGCATGAGTAAGGCATCTTCCACTTGTCCACGCTTCACTTGTACGCCTTGTGGGTGTTGATTCTCGAAAGCCTCATCGGGTTTCGTTAATCCTTGTTGTTCGTAAAACTTACGGGCGACATCGTTAGAGATATTATAAAGGTAAGGGAATGCCTGATATTGACTAGGGTTAGCCTCTCTCACAAACTTATAGGATTGAGCCTTATCGCTATCCAATCTTGTAGTCCTGTGAATGGTGATACGCTTTCTTTCCTGTATCTTCTTGTCTAATTCTGTTATCAATGCACGACGCAAATCAGCAAGTACACTACTAGGAATAAAGCATTGCTCCACCCCATCTTCAAGTCTAACATCCGAGCATTCATAAGCCGTGTTTCCGAGTTTTGTCAACTGACGGACGATATTATCATGTTGAGGTTTCTGGGCTTGTTGATGGTCGAAACTAATAAGTGTTTCAGCACTTAATGTATCTTCCATCCCATCACCAGATACGAGCTTCCCCTTTAATATAAAGCCATTATCCGTAAGCCCGAAAGTCATTACAATAGGTATTTTACGGATAGCCGTAGTACCACTCAACTCCTTATCAAAGGCTTGATCTTGATTACGATACAATGCCATACCAGGCTTTAAGCCATGTGGCATCTTGTAGGGATAAAGGCGATTACCCACGGCTCGATTCACACGAAAGCCATGAAGTACAGTTGGAGAGTTGATGGGTTGACGAGTTGACGAGTTATTGGAACCATGAACTTGTCTACTTGCCTTCTTGTCCTCTTGTTCACTCCCCAAGAAACACAATCCATCGCCATTAGCAAAAATTGACGTACCAGCCACATTAAAACTATCACGCCTAATTTCTTTCACCGTACCTACAAACTCGCCTAAGGCTTTTGGCGTATCAGGGGAGAAGATATCAGCCTGTCGACCATTTAAGAAATAGCTCGTATATCCACGATTAAAGGTCTTCTTTAGGTTAGGCGTAAACGAATAAGCCACACGCCCTAAAGAGGCACGACGAAACTCACGAGGGTATTGGCGGATAATCTCATCAATGCGTTGGCTATAAGCCGAGACCACATTCTTTACGTAATTAATATCTTTCAGTCTTCCCTCTATCTTAAAAGCACAAGCCCCTGAACGCATCAGTGCCTCAAGATTATCTATCTGACTCATATCCTTTAGTGAGAGAAGATGACGCTGGTGTTCTATGGTTTTCCCGTCTGAATCCTTCAAGTCAAACGCTAAACGACAGAACTGAGAACATGCACCACGATTGGCTGAACGCCCAAAACAATATTGTGAGGCATAACAGATTCCACTATAACTCACGCATAATGCGCCATGCACAAAGGTCTCTAACTCCAGATTGGGCAAACGTTTATGTATCTCACTGATTTCTTCAACTGATAATTCTCGAGCCAAAACAATGCGATCAAAACCCTGCTCGCTCAACCATTGGGCTTTCTCCCATGTACGTGTGTCACATTGTGTGCTGGCGTGGAGAGCTATCGTATCAGGCACTATCTCCCTCACCTTACTCATCAATCCCATGTCTTGCAAAAGGAAGGCATCAACGCCAACATTCACTAACTCACGGACTAAGCAAGCGTCTCTTCCAGCTCTTCATCATAGATAATCGTATTGATGGTCACATGAACCGTGACGCCATAACGATGAGCATATTCGCATAACTTGCCAATATCCTCAACACTATTACCAGCCGATTGGCGTGCCCCAAATCGAGAGGCACCGATATATATGGCATCTGCTCCATGATCGATTGCGGCTATTCCACATTCAAGATTCTTGGCTGGAGCAAGGAGTTCAATAGAGCGACTCCCTCCAGCTATACCAGAAGTAAAATGAGAGGAATAAATATGACTTTTATCTTTTATCATTATAGATTACGCTTTTAAAGGGGTATTATATTGAGAAAAAACCCTACTCTATTTCCCTTCTACTCACTAAAGGGGGTGGCAATCAGCTTTACCCAATTCATAAATAGTAGGTTAGCGTGGGCACGCCAAGTAACAAGTGGACCTTTCATAGGATCATCCTCACGATAATAATGCTTTGGAATCTCTACATCATCACGCTTACCAAGGTCACGATGATACTCCCTATCTAATGTTTCAGGGGCATACTCCAAATGACCCGTGATAAAGAATTCATACCTATTACGTAACCTTACAATAGAAACCCCACTCTCCTTTGATTCGGCAATGATTTCGAGGTCATCAACTCGCTCAATATCCTCACGTCTTATCTCTGTATGACGACTCTGAGGCATACGAAAAGACATCATCAAAACCACGAAAGAGAGGCAATTCAGGCTTTAAAGGAATCGTAGGGAAGATTCCAAACATCTTCTTTGATAAAGGATATTTCGGAATGTCATAGAAATGATAGAGTCCAGCCTGTGCCGACCAACAGATGTAAAGCGTTGAACGCACATTCTCACGAGCCCAATTAAATATCTCCTGTAGTTCTGTCCAATAGTCCACCTCCTCGAAAGGCATTCCTTCAACAGGTGCTCCTGTGATAATCAAACCATCAATCTTCTCCTTGCTGAGTTCTTCAAGCGTATGATAAAAACGATTGATATGTTCCGCAGGCGTATGTCTGGAAGTATGGCTCTTGAGCTTCATAAAACTGATGTCCAACAATAGCGGACTATTAGAAAGAAGGCGAATGAAAATCAGTTTCAGTCGTAATCTTAAATGGCATAAGATTGAGTATGACTATGCGAAGTGGATGATAATCATCCTCCCTTACAAGCCCATCCTCTATGTTGATATGCTCACGCTTTAATATGTCTATGGCTGGAAGTCCATCGGGTAATCTTAATGGCATAAATCCTGTTCTTCTATTAGGAGTTTACCTACTCCTATATCACTTACGAAAAATCAGATACAAAGATAGTGATTAATTACCAATTGAACAAATACATCAGACAAATAAGAGAAACAGAGAGATTAAATAATATAAAACCACGAATAAAATAGGAAGCAAACGTCCGTATTTATTCACATTTCATAAAGCCTTCATAAAGGAAAAAAGTCCCCTCTGATTGGAGGGGACTAAGTCTATTACGTTTTTAATATGAGCAAACGATACGTATGCCCTACATAAACTTATATCACAAGTTACGTTTACCAAAGCTTTCAGACGTTCATTCTCTGGGATGAAGAGCTTATCGCCCTCCTTCACACCGAACGCTTTATACCACGCATTGATATGAGGAAGAGCGCCATTCACACGCCACTCGCCAAGAGAGTGAGGATCACTCTTCACACGACTACGAATCTCGGCCTCTGTAATATTGTTTGCCCATACACCTGCATAAGCAATAAAGAAACGTTGTTCTGGAGTAAAGCCCATGATAACCTTACCTTTCTTGGCTTCTGGCGTCTTCTCGAAAGCATTGAAAGCCACCTCAAGACCACCATGGTCGGCTAGATTCTCACCCAATGTGAGCTTACCATTCGCATGAAGATCAGGCAAAACCTTAATAGCACTGAAGAAGTCAGCATACTTTCCTGTACGTGCCTCAAAGTTCTTTCCGTCCTCTTCTGTCCACCAGTCTGTCATATTACCATCCTTATCATAATGGCGTCCTTGATCATCAAATCCGTGCGTCATCTCATGTCCAATCACCACACCGATGGCTCCATAATTGAAGGCATCATCGGCCTTAGGATCAAAGAATGGATACTGAAGAATACCTGCAGGGAAACAAATCTCATTTGTCGTAGGATTATAATAAGCATTCACCGTTTGTGGGGTCATCAACCATTCATCCTTATCAACAGGCTTACCAGCTTTCTCTTGAATAGTCACATTAGCCCAGAACTTACGACATGCCTGAACATTATCATAAAAAGACTTTGACGGATCTATTGTAAGTTTACTCAAATCTTTCCACTTGTTGGGATAACCCACCTTCACATAGAAGGTTGAGAGTTTCTCAAGAGCGGCTTTCTTTGTTGGCTCACTCATCCAATCCTGTGCTTTAATACGCTCAGCAAGGCTCACCTGCAAGTTTTTAACTAATTCCTCCATACGTTTCTTACTTGACGCTGGGAAATAACGCTCACAATAAATACGTCCGAGTGGCTCGCCCATTTGTTCTTCCACTTGTCGTGTGGCACGTTTCCAACGAGGATAATCCTCCTTGGTTCCACGCATGGTTTTACTAAAGAAGTTGAAATATTCAGCACGTACATTATCGCTCAAACAATTAGCTGACGACAAGATTGCATCCCATTCCATTCGTGCACGAAGTTCATCTGCATTACCAGTAGATGCCAGTTTATCAACGCCAGCGAAGAATGAGGGTTGTCCAACCACCATGGTTTGAATGTCCTTACTCTGTATACCTTCAGCATTTGCCAATGATTCCAGAGGAAGATTAGGATATTTCTCCTTGAACTCATCAAGCGTCATCTTGTTGTAATTGGCCTCAACATCACGTAATTCTGTATTACTTTTTGAAATCAAAGCTAACATTGTTTCATAACGCATAATGGCATCACGACGTGCCTGAGCCTGTGTGTCAGAGAATCCAAAGAGTCGGAACATATTGACAATAAACTGGCGATAAGCATTACGAATCTCGCTCGTGGCTTTATCATTATCCAGATAATATTCCTTCTGACCAAGTGTTAAACCTCCTTGACCAAGATTTAATATGTTCTGTTTAGCATTCTTCTGGTCGGCATCGAAACCATATCCAAAAAGGTACACCATATCCAAAAAGTGGCATACTTAATCTGAAGATTACGAAGATCGGTCAACGTTTTTTTGCATTCTCCATTTCGTCCAACAGAGGTTTAACAGGGACTTACGCCTTCCTTATTACGACGAACCGAATCCATAGCGAGCTTATAGAAATCGCCTAACTTTCTCTCTACCGAACCTTCCTTGCCCTGCTTTTTTTGAGCAAGTCTGTAAGGATTGTGTTAATCCGCTTATTATTGTTCTCCTGTAACTGGTCGAACGAACCAAAAGCGTGAGAAAGCGCCAGGAAGGGGATTGAGCTTTTGCCATCCACCTGTGGCAAACGTAAAGAAATCATCAGCCGGACGTACCGACTTGTCAAGATTTTTCAGCCTTGATACCTGCCTGACCCTGTGCCATAGCAATAAAGGGGACAGATGCAAGGAGCATCATTGGTAAAAAGTTTTTTTGATACGCATAGTAAAAAAATATTTTTTTAATAAAATTAAAGCCTCAGAGTTTCCAACTCTTCCGACAGTATGAGCCATCGTTCGTTTTTCCTCATCGAGTTCACGCTGAAGGTTGGTGTATTCTGTCACAAGCTCCATGTTCGAGGCATTTTCTGGTGTCATCAATAGATCATCCAATTCTTTCTTACGTGCCTCCAACTTGGCAATCTTGCTTTCGGATTCCTCCACAGCACGTTGAGCTTTACGAATCTTCTTCTGTATCTCTTTGCGTTCAGCGTAAGATAAGGCCTCACCCGACCCCTCCGAAGGGAAGAAGCCTCCCCAACCCCTCCGAAAGGAGGGGAGCTCTATTTGCTGAAGATTTGCAATGATCGCCTTGCTTATCCTCCAATGTACGAATTGGGGCTCTCCCCCTTTCGGGGGAGCTGGAGGGAGCTGGAGGGAGCTGGAGGGGGCTTTTCAACCAATCATATATTCCCCCTAAATGCTCTTTCACCTTACCACCACCAAACTCATAGACCTTACTTACCAATCCATCGAGGAACTCACGATCGTGACTCACGATAATTGCCGTACCATCAAAGGCTTTGATGGCTTCCTTCAACACTTCCTTTGAGGCGATATCGAGGTGGTTCGTTGGCTCATCAAGGATAAGAAGGTTCACAGGCTCAAGCAAGAGTTTGATCATCGCTAAGCGCGAACGCTCGCCTCCTGAAAGTACTTTGACATACTTCTCTGACGTCTCTCCACCGAACATAAAGGCACCGAGCAAATCATTGATTCTCAATCGCATATCGCCTGTGGCTACCCTATCAATCGTTTCATAAATCGTAAGGTTCTCATCTAATAATTGTGCCTGATTCTGTGCGAAATAACCGATTTGTACGTTATGACCTATCTTCAGCGTACCATCAAAAGGAATCTCGCCCATGATACACTTCACAAAAGTAGACTTACCTTCACCATTCTTACCGACGAAAGCCACTTTCTCTCCTCGTTTGATAATCAGGTCGACCCCCTCAAACACCGTCTGACCTGGTCCATCACTATGCAATCTATTGGGATAAGTCTTCCCTAAGCCCTCAGCAATGATTGGATAGTCTCCACTTCTCAGACATGGAGGAAACTTCAGACGCATAGCTGAATTATCCACCTCGTCCACTTCTATTGGCACAATCTTCTCCAACTGACGAATGCGTTGTTGAACCTGTACGGCTTTGGTGGCTTGATAACGGAAACGCTCAATAAATGCCTTTGTATCGGCAATCTCCTTCTGTTGGTTCTCATACGCACGAAGCTGTTGTTCACGACGCTCTTTTCTAAGCACGAGATATTCGTCATACTTCACACGATAGTCTTCCACATGCCCACAGGTTATCTCCAGTGTGCGATTCGTAACATTATTGACAAATGCTCGGTCATGACTCACAAGGACAACCGCCTTAGCACTCTGTGCAAGGAATTGTTCCAGCCATTGGATGGACTCAATATCAAGGTGGTTCGTTGGCTCATCCAGTAGGAGTACGTCTGGACGACGGAGAAGAATCTTCGCCAATTCAATACGCATACGCCATCCACCAGAGAACTCACGTGTAGGACGATCAAAATCATCACGTGTAAAACCTAAACCTGTCAAAGTGCGTTCAATCTCTGCCTCATAATTCTCGCCTCCCATCATCATATAGCGTTCGTGCTCTGTCGTAAAGCGTTCAACGAGCTCGGCATAGCTATCACTCTCATAGTCAGTACGCTCGGCCATCTCCTGCTCCATCTTCTTGAGCTTCTCCTCCATCTTTGTCTTATCAGCAAAAGCCTTACGTGTCTCCTCCTTCACCGTTGTATCGTCAGAAAGTTTCATCACCTGTGGCAGGTATCCAATCGTCAAATCATTGGGTACTGATACAGCACCACTTGTTGGTTTCTGAAGACCACACAAGATTTTCAACATCGTCGATTTTCCAGCACCATTCTTTCCAACTAAGGCTATCCTATCTCGTTCATTGATGACGAATGAAACATCCTTAAACAATGGCTTCACGCCAAATTCCACCGTCAGTCCGTCTATTGATATCATTTCTAATCTCTTTCCTAAATGTTCTTTGCAAAGATAATATTTTTATTTTTTTGAATAGAAGGTAAGCTCGTGGGAATAAAAAAGGAGCTTTCACTCTTTTCTATCCCCATCCTGCTTACTTTTTATATTACTGTATGTTAAGCATTATTATTTCCTCCCTGTCAAGTGCTTCTGTCATAGCCCGAATGAGGGAAAGGAGAACAGCACGGGAGGTCACGAGTTGTCCTTTAATTCTATTCCTACCCACAAGAATACATCCTCGTGTATTGACGGGCTTATTACCTGCATGTATTCTGATTCCCTCAAAACCTGGCACACCAAAGATCAAGGGAAGCCACGCTTTTAAACTTTGGACTTTTTCGTTATCAGCACACGATAAGTCCCTGTGGGGATGGCTGAACGTCCTCTGTCGTGTTTTATTTTCTTTATCTTGACGAGAGACATCCTTTTTTTCAGTCCATGATCAGCTGGCTCAAGCGTATCACAAAAATATTTCCCATCTATCAATAGCCGACCAATGGTATAGGTGGCTTTCTTTGCTATTCTATTGATTGTAATTTGCATAATGTTGATTTTTATTAGTTCTCTCGTTTACTCAAAAATGTAACGTGTAACGCGTAACGTGTAACACTTATAAATAAGTCAAAACGTCAAAGTTTCTTTCTCCATCTTTCTCCATCTTTCTCTATCCAGCCATTATTTTTCCACCTGAAAAGGATGACACGCAAGTTACCAGGCGTAATCTCTGGACGAAGTCTCTGGACATCACGATTTTCAAACGAGGCAGGCAATTCCTGAAAGACATTCTGATTTACGGAATTGTACTCACTAGCTTCATTATTCCCTTTCACTTGTTCCATCAGAATCTCACCAAAAACATGACATTGACCCTCCAACACATAATCGGCCATCATACGTGCAAAAGCAAGACAAGTTTTCGTTTCCTTACCAGCGAGAAGACTGAAGATAACCCCACACCGAAAGCCTATTACGGCCGCACGCTTACGATAAGTGTCCATGACGATATCGGCTTTCTGTAGTGCTTCCAGACGTTTCTCCTCCACCCACTGACCAATGGTCTTACGAAGGCGAGGTGTATCAATGAATCCTGTTGAAGAACGAAGAAGGTTCACGGCTTTATTGATTGACTCATACTGACTATCGGTGATTTCCTTATAAACCTCAATCGGGGCAAAAGAATTATCGGGCATTTCTGAAATGATAACACGGGAAGAGAGTCCATTTTCAACATTATCTCGCCCAAAACACTTGCGGAGAGCTCCGTATGTGCCAAGGATGGACCAGTTATAAGCCACGGATACTAGCCCTGACTCGGCTTGATCTGAATTATAATCCTGTCCCCATTGACCATTATCGAAAGCAAGGCGATAGATGTCATACTTTGACGACCATGAACCAGCTCCATTTGTCTTACGGAGGGTATCAAGTTCCTCACCAAAAGAAAAAAGCATGTGCCCACGAGAATTTTTTAAACGTTTCAGAAGTGTTGAACAGGATATGGTCACGGGAACATTACGAATCAATACTTGAGGGTCGGAAGGGGCTTTCTCATTCGCCTTACGATTCTTACGTTCCTGACGCCATTCTTCTTCCTTACGACGTGCCTCTGCATCATCCTCATTCATCTGACGAAGCCAGACGTCAAGCACATCTTTGCAGGCACTCTTTCCCGAAGCTTGTGGACCTGTAATGACCGACAATAGACCTAAACGCATTCGCTTGCCATCACAATACTTTACCTCAACGCCATCGGCGTAAGCCCCAGCAAGTGGGAGGATGGAACACAATACAGGGAAGCGCATCTTGGCAGGTATATTTTGAATGCTCTCACGAAGTCCAATGGCTCCTCTAAGCATTTCGGGTTTCAGTAGGAGGGAGGTTGAATGGGATTTGTGATCCACGGGCTCACCCACTTCCCCAGAATCACCCAACGGACTCACATCTTTTCCAGAACAGGCGAGGGAGGCCTCACGCAATACCTCACGCATGAGTCGTGTCATGCCCTTAGGTTGTTCCTTACAGGCTGAGTGAACAATATTTCTCACCTCTGCATCAGGCAATCCAAAGGTAGGTATAAGTCTACAGATAAGCTCGGGGTCATTATCACATATCGTACGAATATTCACGGCAAGCGAATACAATCGTATATTCCGTTCGCCTTGTGCGGGCTCACCTCCTGTATGCTCCCACCACACTTGAATAATACGGGCATAGGGAATGCCACGGAAAGCCTCAACAGACTCAAGCCTCACCCCCGCCCTCTCCTTCAGAGAGGGAGCTTCATTTTCGCTTTCATAAGATGAAGGCTTGCTACTATTCCCACCTTTCAGCGAACTGTTTCCAGCACTCCCCCTCTCTGCAGGAGAGGGGGTAAGGGGGGTGAGGCTTTTTGCTGGGGAGCCCTCAAATAACTTCTCCTCATTCATATACAGGATATAATCCTCGGGCACAGCAAACGAACAACGGGCATAATCTTTCACACACACGTCATAATCATTGATTCCCAACTGACCTGCAAACCATTTCTGTCCGTCGGATAATGACATCCCTTCTGGTAATCGAAAAACGAAACGAAGTCCTTCACAGGAGGGAGAGATATGGATAAGGGCGATGGGCGAAGAAGGAGAAAAGAGATAGGGAAGATTGGAAAAACTTTTACCAATACAACCTCTTTCCTTCAGTGCCTTCAAAACATTCTCAAGACTATCGTGCCCATCATCGTCCCCACCTTCTGACTTCTCTGATGGTCTTAACAGGGGAATTGGAAGGGTACTGATATGGTCAAGATCAAAGATTGACAAACCTGAAGGGACGGCATCAGCACTAATCCTCCTTCCGTTCGGAAAGCTGGCATGAAAGAGGAACACAGGAAGCCGTTTCTTGTGTTCGGACTTGAACGTCTCGAAATCCTCACGTGACATCTCTCCACGCATTTTCAACTCGTGGGCATCTGCAATCTCGGCACAAATCTTACCCACTTTCTCACTTCTCACAACTTGATAAAACAGCTCGGGCGTGCAATCCACAACACCACGGCTTATACTTGAACTATAACTAAACATTGTTTTGTAATCTAAAAAAAATAAAAAAATAGAAGAAGCCTCCCAAAGCCCCTCCAGCCTCCCCAAGCCCCTCCGAAAGGAGGGATGTCCTAATTCGCTCATTGGAGGATAAGCAAGGAATTTTTTGTATATCTTCAGCAAATAGGTCAGAGGAGGAAACTCAAGGAGATTATTGCAAATCTTCAGCAAATAGGACATCCCCTCCTTTCGGAGGGGTTGGGGGAGGCATTTATTCATCAAAAACATCATACACAAAGTCGCTAGCCTGCTGGCTTTCTTGATCAATGACATCGTAAGGACGCACCTCCTCGGTATGATCAATAGAAAGCATCAAACGCGTACGACGACTATCAACATAAGCCTTACCATGACGCAGGCGAATCGTCTTACTCTCACTTGCCTCTGGAGTCCAAACCTTCCAAGCATTGAAATTGCCCTCCGTCGGACTAACCAGTCCAATACTTCCCTTTACTCGATTTTCACTGACTAACATTCTTCTGTAAACCTCATCAGCTATCTGAATTCTTACTTCCATTGTTTTTTGTAATTAATTTTTTGTAATGAAGCAAGCCATAGTTCTCGCCCGGGATGAAAACAAAAAGCCTGCAGACTCCACTTTGGAATCCACAGGCAAAGGTAGAACTGAAGGTAGGGTTATAACCGGTTGTACAACCAGTTATAGATTTGATTAATTAACACATATTTAACATATCAACCCATTAAACAAGACGATTCGTTAATGTATTTAACATTTTTATTCGTAAATCAGACTTCAAACTATCAAGCACCTTATTTACATTTTTAATATCCTTTCCGTGTTGATTTTCGTTTAAGATCAATCCATTATTCAAATTGTTGAGCGCATTATTATAACTTGTACCAATGATATTACTCATCAAACGAGCAACCTTCGTCCTGTCATGATTATTGGTCCACAAATCACATTCCTTGAGAAGCTCACCGAGGATCTTCATCCTTACCTTCACAGGCGGATATTTCCCATCAGAGGTTTCCTCCTCCACACTTTCTTCCTCGCCATGGAGTGCACTTGCGATCTCCTCCGACAAATAGGAAGTGTTATCTACTGACATAAAATCGGACACCCACGCTCTCAAACTATCCTCACCATAACGCCACATAAATTTCTGTACAGCACTCAAATCTCTTCACGACGGGAGGAATAATTCCTCTCTGCTGTCCGCATCAATATCCCCACTAAATAACAATGAGGCTCTGAAAAAATGAGACAAACAATGAGGAGGGTTTGAACAACGCAGGTGGCAAGATCTATCTCATCCTTACTTATACTCTGACTTTTTCTTGATAGCCGACTCCATGTACTGTCCCACATCCCCTCACAAATCTCTTCCTGAAAGGCAGGATCATTGTCCTTTTCTTTCACTTCATCCAGACAGTTAGCCGTCTCTACAAAAAAATCCTCCATACGAATACCCGAGAGGGTGAGTTCTCGTTCATACTTCGTGCATGCACCCGATATCAAACGATAAAGGGGATGATTACTGAATACAGAATCAAGCACTTCTCTTCCTGCGTTTTGCTCTTGGTTTCTCATCTTCAAAGCCTTCGGTTATGTTCTTAATATCTGTCAACCACCGTACGAGCTCAAATGTATCGCCCTCACCATAATTAACCAGTTTTTTATTTACAAAATCGGTCAGAATATCGTCCTCCATCCAATAACAGGCATTCATCTTCTCCTTACTCCGATAAACACCCATCTGACGAAAATAAACAGAGATATTATAACCATAACGACAGCACAAGTCTACAATATGAGTAACATCATTCTCTGCACGCTGTAATGTCAATGTTTTATCCTTGGTCGTCGATAATAATATCTGACAATCATTCGCATTGGTCAACTTAGCTATCGAAGAATACAACTTCAGACTATCCAGCATTACAGGCGATGTATCAAGATTAATATTCTTATCTGGATCAGGAAAATCAATAATAATTTTTCTTATCGTATCTTTATTTTTATGCACCTGTTCATGCACAGTATGCCAAAAATCGGTCACCTTTATCTTTCGTTTTATAGCAATATTGAAACCATATCTTATCAAAACACGATTGAAAGCATCCTGCAAAAGATTACGTATCTTATCCGTCTCTCCTCGAAAAACATCCGACTTACGTTCGATGGCTATCTGCTCATAACCAGCACGCGTATCAACCACAACAGCACAAAAGGGCTCGGTGTCTTCGAGTGTCTCCTTAAAGTCCTTAACTCGCGTTCTCTCAATGTGATCACAAATGCGAAGATAGGTGACACCGTCCAATGTGCGTTCTATTTGATTCGAATACTTGCAGGGGGTTCCGTCCTTCTTCGAGTGGTAAACGTCCAGGCTCTTCGATTCAAACAGACTTGAAAACGTCTCAAGGGCTTTATTGATAGCCTCCTCTTTTGTATCGTTTTTCTTAGTAAACAAGTTCTCTTCTTTCAGAAAACTGTACTTATAGATGATAAACTTTGTCTTAGGCATTTTATTCTAATAGATTTTTGAGGTCTTTTTATAAAACTAAATGCAAATATAAGAAATATTTTTTTAACTTTTCGTATATAAAACGTAAAAAAATATACAAGTGGACGAGTAGACAAATGGAGTAAAAAAAGCCTCCCCAAGCCCCTCCAAAGGAGGGATGTCTTTCACACAAGAGGCGTACAACATGACGAGTAATTAGCGTGCAAGTTAACGCGTTTATTACTATCATTGTTACTCCAGTAATCGAAAAAAAGTAATCATAATTTTGAACTTTGAATTTTTGAGTAGACACGTTGTGGGAGACATCCCCTCCTTTGGAGGGGCTTGGGGAGGCTTCTTGGGGAGGCTTTCCCGTTACACCGTTACACGTTACACGTTACATTTTTTTGCTATGGAGTTTTTCGTGTGGAGGCAGGGAGGGTATAGTTTATTATTATATATAATATATATATTATATATAATAATAATTTTATTTATATTTTAATTTATAATTTATTTACCTTAAAAATCTACATTTTATTACTCTTTGTTTTTATTATGCTTTTTTTGCCCTTAAATTCCACAATTTTTTTATCCCCTTTATTAACGTGTGAGGTATAAAAATGTAACGTGTAACGCGTAACGGCGTAACAAAAGAAAGTGAAAAAAAGCCTCCCCGACCTCAGAAAAAGAAGCCTCCCCAACCCCTCCGAAGGGAGGGGAGCTCCTATTTGCTGAAGAAGCCTTTCCCCAAGCCCCTCCGAAGGGAGGGATGTCCTATTCGCTGAAGATTTGCAATAATATCTTTGTTTATCCTCCAATGAGCGAATTAGGGCTCTCCCCTTTCGGGGGAGCTGGAGGGGCTGGGAGCTGGAGGGGCTGGAGGCTTTTTCACAAGTCACATTGACGAAGTGCGAATTTAAGAAAACCGCATTTCATTATATATCAATCACTTACAACGTAAATTAAAATTTTTCCTGCGAACAACTCCCTCTGATACCCTTCATTTCCTTGCTTTTACAAACAGAACAATCGTACCTTTGCAATATGAACAGAAGTGGACAAGTGAGACAACTCAAAAAGTAATCATATTTTGAATTTTGAATTTTGAACTAAACAAAAAACATTACTAACATGCTACATTACAGACTACATCAAGACAACCGAAAGACCTCTAAGCACAAAGGCGACTGGTATGGACACATTGTCACTCGGAACACCTATGACATTGAGGCACTGGCACAGTACATGGCGAATCATAACACGCCATTCTCGAAAGGAACCATCAAGGGTATTCTCACCGACATGGTGGCAAGCGTCAGAGAACTAAACCTTGCGGGAAACCCTGTAAAGATTGACGACCTCGCCATCTTCTCCCTAGGATTCAGCTCTCAAGGTGTGAAAGATGCAAACGACTATAACCCACAGAAGCACATCTCACGTTTCAGACTTCGTGCAAGGGCGACAGGCGCACTCTCTCCCAAACGACTCGAAAGGTGGTTCGCATTGCCGAGGCTTCTGATTACAAGTCGCCTAGAACGCACAAGCCAGAGACTAGCACTCCCAAAGAGAATCCATCTGACCCATCTTCTGGTCCTGTATCAGCATAGACCATAAGCCATAGCCTCCAGCCCCCAGCCCTATCATTATTAACTTAAATCCAAAACAATCATGAAGAAGAAAGAAACATGGAAATTCATCCTCCAGACCCTTATCGCCATCCTTACCGCTATCGGTACTACACTCGGCGTTACCTCGTGCCTGTAGAAGGATTCTCCCTCCTACCCCTCAACAAAAGAGGGGGGTACAGGAGGGATTCAAAACACTCTGAATTGTAATCCTTTCTCCGTACTGACAAACTCTGGGGCGTATGCACATTGAGCCGTGATGGTGCCCGTCGTATAAGTTCCTGAACGATCAAGATAATACTCCTGTTCTATTACATGCACGCCCTTGGGTAACATTCCGATAAACAAGTTAGTGCAATTATCTTTGACATCTAAATAATAAGAACAATCTCTACCATATCGATACCCACTCGTCTTATCAACAGGTTCCATACAAGCGGCACGATTATCAATAATTTGTACAAAATCGAGATCACGTGTACTAGTAAGCGTTATGCGCACTTTCACATGACTCCCCACCTGTAAAGCCCCAGCTTGTAAGGGGATGATTTCTCGCTTGACCTGCAATTCGCCCTTCGGGGCTTTTATGTCCTTGACGGATTGAATGGATTGAAAATAAAGGGCTCCAAAGCTGATATGAGTAGGTGAAACAGATTGAGAATCAGACGTTAATTCTGTTCCATTATATTTATCATTCAACCATAATCGTCCCTCACCTGACAAAGAAATATCTCTTATTCCGTTCAATTTATCAGCACTGAAAAGATGCGTTTCTGTATCTCTAAACGTAGGAGCATCTGTAAGAGATTTTCCATTCAAGAAGGCGTAGATTGCATTCGCACTATTGATGGTCGTCAACCAGTATTGTGTGCGCTTCTCCTGCAAGAGCCATTGTTTCATTTGGGCAATCGTAAGACGATCTTCTGGCGTTATCATTTGTAGGGCTTCAAGAGCCGACACGTGGGATGGAATCTTGTAATCGAGCCATGAATACCCAGCACGCTGACTATCATAATAACGTCCTTTGAATTGGTCATAAACCGTGTATTGCTTCAACGTCTCTACGAGCTGGCGGGCTTCTTTTTTTGCTCACCATAGTGATAAAGAAGGATGGCTGATTGTGCCAACGAATAGATATCATACGTGGAGACGTTTTTTTCTTTAAACTCCGTATAAGTTTTTTTACTGTGTTTTGTGAGCGTTTCCTTTGCGCCTCGCCCATCTAATGCGCGTAGGTAAAGTTCCTCTAAGTCGGTCTTCCCTTGTGCTAAATAATGAAAACCTTTCTCCATCATCTCATCAATAGCTCGCTGGTGCCCAATCATAGCGTTAAGGCGAACAAGAAGTTCCATGACGGTCTCGGTGATCCACCGATTACCCGACATTCCCTTAAACCAAGCCCATGAGCCATCTGCTTGTTGGAGTTCACGCAATCGTTCTGTCAAGTCTTTCTCATATTCCGACATCTTTGATTCGTTTAGGAAATCAACTAAAAGCCAACTTCTGTTCGGTTTCTTTTTTTGCCGTCAAAGTCCATGGAGTTTCTTGTAAAGACAGGGATTTTACTCTTCATTTTTTTCAAGATTTGATGTAAGGTGTTTTCTTTCCACACTATCTCTCACCTCAAACAAATTTGGATGAGCCTTTGCCAATTCATGCCCCAGCCTTGTCGTATAATACGCCATAGCCTGACAGATCGCACATCCATCCACAGGATGAGTGTAAGCGTGTAAGGCATCAATAATCATTGTCTCTGGATGCTTTGTATATTCCACCCGCAAACAAGGATAGATACCCTTATGCTCACTATTTGTCGGGAAGAGCTGATGGGGGTGGAATGTCAGTTTTTCATTACCGACAAGTGTAAAAGGAATTGCTTGTGTAATGAGTTCTTTATTATCTAACACAGGGAGATAATGCTGTTCGCCATCACTCATTTTTCCATCCGTCACAATCACTTTACAAACGAGCAAGGAGGGCATATTATTCATTGCTGGGGTATAAGAAAAACTTACCACCTGCGTACTATCACTCTTCAGTTGGAAGGCTTGTGTCTCTGAATAGATGACCTTCTCATTCTCTGCATTGAGGAGGAGAAGGGTGGCTTTTCCATCTATGTTTTTATCTGACACGTTAAATATTTTCGCACTCATACTTGCCTTATCTCCTATTCGAATGAATCGTGGGAGGTTAGTTTGAACCATCAGGTGTTTACGAGCCAATATCGATGAGCGAATCAATCCATACTTCATGTCTTGGGTATGTGCCAAGCCCATGAATTGCCAAGAGGTTACGCTCTCTGGTAAGGTGAAATTGAGTGTGACATTCCCCTCTGTATCGCTCATCAAATTAGGATAGAAGAAGGCAAGTTCCGTAAAATTCTTTCTTATTGGAAGGTTAGTCAAATGTTGTAATTCTTCAGAGGAAAGAGTCAAAGTAGGGCTTGTCTTTTCTTCTGGGATATATATAGGATAAATGGGGGCACGTGAGCCATAAAGGGAGGGAATATTCTTTACAATAGTCACACTTCCTGTAAGAGATTCTTTCTTCACAGAGCTATAACCTCTAACGACTACCTCCTGGAGTTGATCACTGTTTTCTTTCATGGTCATATCCAATCGTGAACCATAGACCTTGCGCACAACACTCTGCATACCAATGTATGAGAACTGGAGCGTCTCGCCATAGTGCACCTTCAATCGGTAATGCCCGTCAATGTCGGTCACAGTGCCTAATCCACTTCGCTCGCATGACATGACAGTCGCCCCTATGATGGGTTCTCCATCTTCACCAACAACCTTACCTTCTACGATAATTTTTGCACCTCCAGCTAGCCCCATATCTAAGGAAGGATAATCGTAAGTGATTGAGGGTGAGTGAGAATAAGTGCTCATATAATAGGATAATAGCTTGTCCATTCCTAACCATTCGGCACGAACCTCGGTGAGACGATCACCCAATGAGAACTTCCATTGATTCTCGGCAATCCTATCTAAAGCCCTGTCATAGAGTGTCGCCATTAACTGGGCACGCACAGGATGACCATCGGGGGTAGAAACTTTCAGCGTCCATGTTTCTTTATCTCCTGGCACGAGTCTATCACGGAAAGTGGTCCATGAGAGATTCAAATTTTTATCATCGAGCCGACGATTAATCGTTTGATAAAAACTAAGGAATTGACCATCTACATAGTAAGCATAACAAATGGTAATACCATCCCCATATTCTGGACGATAAGTAAAAAGTGCGATTGACGATGGTATCACTCAATTCTAACGTTCCATTTTTCTAATGTTTTTTTCAGGGGTAAAAATGGAATAAAGCACGTGGATATTTCTCTTGCTCGTGCCGACATAAACTTTTACAGAAGAATTATCACCTTCTCCAAAATCAGAGCCTGTGGCATAGAACCACCCATTCATCTCTTCACACGGACGCTTATCATTTTCATCGAAGAGAATGAACGAATAACGAGCCGTATCACCTTCACAAGTCGCTATGAGCTCATTCCGACCTTTCTTTACATTTGCAGGCAAAGGTAGGGTGATAACACCGACAGAACGATTATCAGATTTGTCCGAAGGTTTCAATGTATATGTATCACTGGTCTCACAAGATTGAACATCACTTTCATAGCCTTTCAACCAATACTTAACTCGACCTTTCTGTAATACTCCACACCTGTTTGTAAGCAAGAAACAGAGTTGGGGCAAGTGATGAAGTTCTACTCGATAATCGCCATCTGATTGAATCGTAAGATGAGCCCGTTTGTCATCGGCATAGACGGTATAATTAAACGGCTGTTGTTCACCAGTTCCATCAGTAATCGTACCATTGATTGAGAAGAAATTACGTGACACACCTGTCCTTACCGAACTATCGAGTTTCATTGGAATCAAGAATTGCCCTCTGTTATCAGTAAAGAGTGTATCTGGCTTTGTATTAGATAGATAGGTTCTATTTACAATCACCCTCGCACGTCTTACAGGTTCACCCATCAGGTTTGAGCCTTACCTTCTAGCGTGATACTATCGCCTAAAGCATAGTACATTGTTGGTTTGGAAATTTCAATGGTGAATGTGGGGCGTTTGTATTCTTCCACACGGAAGGAAGCCACATTCCACCCTTCCCCTATCGTATAAGCGCCATTGAGCGTTTTATTAGGTAAGATGAAAGAGGTGTGTGCCGTGCCATAATCATCCGTAAAAATACTGACAGAATCAAGAATTTCTCCTTGTGGATTACGCAAGTATAGTTTTGTAAGTGCATTACTCCAAGCCTTTGTTTTTGTATGATTTATTTGATGACGTATAACCCCCACGTGGACAATCTGACCAGGTCGATAGACTCCTCTGTCAAGAAAAATATTCATGCGTGTGGTATCTGCTTTGTCAAGATCATAATCACTCAATTGGTCCACATCAATGGGAGGAAGATGAGAGCCCTCTGGCGTAACAACATATAAGGAGGTGGAATCTTCATAATCATAGAGACGTAATTCGCCCTGACCATTTACGGCTATCGGTTTACCCTCATCCAACTGGATAGAAGCATTGTGAATGGGCTGATTGTCTTTTGCTCGCACGATTGCCAAACGAAGTGTATCACCAGCTTGTGGAAGGCTCATCAATCGAATGTCACTAACGAAAAACATTGTTCGCTCACCTATCGTCTTAGGATCAGTCTTCAATTCAAGAAGATACATACCAGCCTTGAGTTTTGGTAATTTAATTTCGTCTCGATACTGACGTAAACGATTGGTATTTGTCAAATTATATGTTTGTGAAAAGCATTTCCTACTATGTATCGTTTCATGCTCCACCATATCATCTATATCATTGTCTTCCCAATTAAGATTCTTCTCTTTAATTTTTCGTACAATTACTTTTACATTGTTTACATTCTTATACGCCAACGTAAGACTAATCTCTTCATCAGTAGACCAAAGAGAACGCTCTTGGGCAAGAGATAGAGAGGAACGTGTCATATCAGATACCATTTGACGAAGAATATTGACACGAGGATAAGAAGTCCACTGACGAATGGCTCGCTCGGCATTAGCCAGTAAAACACTATCATTCACAAGTCCGTATTCTCGCTGGAGCTGACAATAGAGGATTGACGCCTCAGCCCCCTCCTTAATATCATGATAAGCTTGTGCAAGAGAATCTAACTGGTGAAGATAATTTGACTTTAAAAGACTGGCTTTATCCGTTGGTGCATTTTGTTTTAACATCTCTAGGGATGTAAAGAAGGTGGCTGGTCGATTACCTACACGCGAATAATAAGACTGAAGCGTGGAGAAATCACCCAAAGTATAGCCTATTATATGCAAGAGATCATAATGAAAATACTTGTCAATCGTATTCCCCTTTGTTTTCACACGTGTGCGCGCCAAGAGTTCGGGATGAGCCAAAGCCAGTTGAGCATACGCTTGTCCATCAGGGCTATCACTTTTCCCCAATGCACAAAGTAATGTACTATAAATGGAGGAGAGCACAGGCTCATTCCTACGCATAAGTGCTTCACGTTTTTTCAATCGTTCGGCATAAGGCAAGAGACTATCTGGAGCCCAATTCATCGTCACCATACGGCGTTCAACGCCAGCATTCAGAAGGATGTCATATCGTTTTTCTTGTTCAGCTTTTAGCATTAGATCGTCATACGCTCGTATTGCATCCTGTGGTTTACTTTGTGCAATACTTTGCGCATTATTCCACATTTGTTCAATCTTCTGTGCTCTTAGACCGAGAGAAGAGAACATCAAAAGGGGTATCAATAAGCTTATAATCCTTCTCATCTTATGGTTATTTGAGTAAATAAAATTTCAATGTAAATGAAAAAGAATACGTTTTTAGACAGAATGACGTTTTTTTAGACAGAATGACGTTTTTAGACAAAATGACAAAAAGAACATATTGTTATGACATATTATAATTTTAGACAGAAATAACGTTTTTTTAGACAGAATGACAAAAGAACATATTTTTTATGACAGATTTTTGAAACACAAAGACTTGGAGCATTGAACTTTTAAAGGTCACTGATTCAAATACGCAAAAGGTAATTGATACAATGCTCAAAGATCAATGATACAATACCTAAAAAGCAATGACACAATGCTTTAAAAGCAATGTTCCAAGTTCAATGCTTAAAAGGTCAAAGCTCAATGGTCTATTACTCGTATTTCAATAGATATGCGATGTTAGCCTTCTCAAACTTATTCAATTCTCGTGGACTAACCTCATTCTTCGTTGGTCGATACCATGATTGAGAAAGGAAATATCTACGAAGACGAGCGTCTTGGAATCGACGACCATGACGCGCATAAATAGAGTTCTTCAAAACTCTTATCTGACCACGATCAAGATATGCGATGTCGTTATAAGTAACATAACGTAAAGACAAGTAATCGTATTGCGTTCCCCAAACAACACCTGGTTGATAATTACGATAGGTTGTTGTGCGTCTTGGAATAGATGGTATCTGAGCCATTGCGCTTAATGATAACAAACAGAAGGATACCATTAAGAATACTTTTTTTAAATAATTTTGCTTTCATAATTACGTTTATTTTTGATGACTGCACAAATATAAATATTTTTATTTGAAAATAACAAGTAAACGAGTGAATAAGTAAACGAGTAGACAAGTGAGCGAGTTAACAAGTCGAATACTTGCTTACTTGCATTATTAATCGTATCTTTGCGGATATAAACACCTAACACCTATGTAAAATGAAACAGAACTTAAAGAATGTGATGATTGCCGTAGGGCTTGTTTGTACGGCTCTTACAGGGCAAGCACAAACGTCGAAGGCACATAGTGCACAGATTGTTAGTAATTCACTTATGAAACAGAGTACATTACTTTTTTTCAATGCCCCTGATTTCAGTAAAAATCAAGGGGAATGATTATCTTCCAGCTATTCGTACGGCGATTGATGAACAGAGGGCTGAGATAAAAAAAATTACAGATAATAAGCAAAAGCCAACCTTCACTAACACCATATTGGCTTATGAACGGAGTGGAAAGGACCTAGAGCGTATATCAAATATTTTCTATGCATTGGTGTCAGCTGATAAGACACCCGAAATAGAAAAAGCGCAAGGAACTATCGTTCCATTGATGACCGACTTTGAGAATGAGATTAAATTTAATCAGAAGTTCTTTCAACGTGTGAAATATGTTTACGACCATGAGTACACAAAGCTCACGGGAGAAGACAAGAAACTACTGGAAGTGGTTTATAAAAGTTTTACTCATGCCGGGGCTTTACTTCCAAAAGAGAAGATGGCTCGTATGCAGGAGATTAATAAGGAGTTAGCCACTCTCCAACAAGAGTTTGGTGATATATTACCCAAAGCTGGAAACGAGGCCACTGTATGGGTCAACGATATCAAAGAGCTATCAGGATTGAGCGAGGCTGATATTGCCCAATGCAAGAAGGATGCAGAGAGTCGTGGTGGAAAAGCGCCTTATTGTATTGTAATTACAAATACCACCCAACAACCAATCCTTGCTAGTCTTGATAATCGTAATCTGCGTGAGCGTGTTTATAATGCGTCTATCCATCGCACGGATGGCACAGGGGCTTACAACACATTCCCTATCATTGTAAAGATTGCTCGCTTGCGTGCAGAGAAGGCTCAACTAATGGGTTATAAGAATTATGCGTCTTATTCGTTGGAGAATACGATGGCGAAAAATACAGACAATGTATATGCTTTTCTCCGTCAGATGATTGAGGCTTATCAACCAAAGTCAGAGGCGCAAACAAAGGCGATTGAAGAGTATATGAATAAACAAGTGAACAAGTTGACGGGTGAGCAAGTGAATGCAAGTAACTCGTCAACCTATCAACCTGTCAACTCATCAACTTCTCTCCAACCTTACGACCGCTTCTATTATTCGGCAAAGATGAAGAAGGACCAGTATAGCTTTTTCTGATGATGACGTGAAGCCTTACTTCAACCTTGATTCAGTGCTTGTGAATGGTATCTTCTATGCCGCTCATCGTGTCTATGGTCTTAGCTTCCGTGAGCGCAAGGATATCCCTACTTATAACAAGGATATGAAAGTGTTTGACGTGCTTGATGCAGATGGTAAGCAATTAGCTTTTATTCTATTGCGATTACTTCCGTCGTCCAACAAAACGAGGTGGTGCATGGATGAGTGCTTTCCTCAAACAAAGTTCAGATAGAAATCAAAAACCATTAATTTATAATGTATGTAACTTTGCGAAAGCACCTGAGGGTCAACCAACGCTTTTAACGTGGGATGAGACTCAAACAATGTTCCACGAATTTGGACACGCTTTGCATGGCATGCTTTCTAATTGTAAATATAATACATTGAGTGGTACTGCCGTGTCACGTGATTTCGTTGAAATGCCATCACAATTCAATGAGTCGTTCGCCAGCATTCCAGAAGTATTCAATCACTATGCACGTCATTACAAAACCAACGAACCAATGCCTGATACTTTGCGTGAGAAGATGCTCAGTTCACTCAATTTCCTTTCAGCTTATTCGTTGGGTGAGAATCTTGCAGCTACTTGCTTAGACATGGCTTGGCATTGCCTCTCACCTTCTGAAGTGCCGACGGCTCAAGAAGCACCAGAATTTGAAAAGAAAGTATTGTCAGAAATTGGTCTACTGAACAATCAAATTCCACCACGCTATTCCACTTCTTACTTCAACCATATCTGGGGTGGAGGCTATGCGGCTGGTTATTATAGCTATCTATGGAGTGAGGTATTAGCAGTAAATATTGCTGACTATTTTGCGGAACATGGAGCATTAACACGCAAGGTGGGTGACGACTTCCGACAGAAGATTCTCTCACGTGGAAACACTCGAGATCTAATGACAATCTTCTCCGATTTTCACAGGTCTGAAAGCACCCTAACACAAAGGCTTTATTGAAGGCAAGGGGATGTAAAGTCTCCCCCACCCCTCCGAAAGGAGGGAGTTGGGGTGAGCCTTCTTCATGACAAGCCCAACTAAACAGAAGAAAATCGAACTTATCTATGACAAGAGCAGAAAAACCCATCCTGCTTTATACATATAAAAAAATATCTACAGATTGGGATTATACTCTCAGCATATTCTACCAACACAAACCTATTTGTAATAAACCTTTTTAATAACTACAACTAATTATTTATAATATGATTTTTACAACGAACTTTTCATCCTGTTGGACAAGGTGCTTTCTGTACAGAAAGACACAAAATTTCAAATGGAAAAAGATTTTTACCATTGTTTATGACTGTGGTTCTTTCCAATTAACAAACCTCAAAAAAATAGAATCAAATCTGCATTCCAAAAAGGTGAAGAAATAGATATTCTTTTTATTTCTCATTTTCATGTTGACCATATCAATGGTATCAAAGAATTAAAGGAAAGATGCAAAATTAAACGAGTAATTTTACCTCTATTAGACGAAAAAGACAAAATACATATTAAAAATTAACAATTATCTCGCTAAAAATTATAAAGACACAACCTTAATAGATAATCCCTAAGCGCTTCTTCGATGAAGAGACCTCAATCATACAAATAGAAGAAGAAGGATACCAAGACCATCCTGTAAATCCTGATGAAATAGAAGACATTAATAGACTTAACAATATAGATAAGAAAAAGAGTGGTACTGTTTTTTTCTTATGACAAAAGTTTATCGTACAATGACCAGTGGTTGTTTATACCCTTTAATTACAAACAAGAAGATCGTTTTAACTTATTTAACAAACTGCTCAAAGAAGAATATCCCTATATCCCTCTCAACAAATTAGATGACATAGAAGTAATGGAAGAATATGAGACAGAACTAAAAAAATATACAAGAAAATAAACGGAGACCTTAATGTAACTTCTATGATTTTTATTTTTCAGGGGTGTACCCTAAATATAACAATCATTACAATTATCAGGTCAATACACACTTTTTTTGATAGATACGAAAGACCCATTATTATCTCCCTTTTCAAGAAATACAAGTCGCTTATAAATGATAAAGACCTTCTGGGAAACATTGATTTTTTTGGAATGAGCTATATCACAGTTATTCTTTTAATACAAATAATAGCTGTCTTTATATGGGAGATATTAATTTAAATGAAAAATAAGAATATCGTAAAAAGAAATAAAAAGTAGATTACTTCCTCTGTGGGATTCTATTGGAACTATTCAAATACCACATCATGGATCAGTACATAACTTTTCAGATGAAATACTTAGTCAAGATATAAAATGCGCTATTATTTCTTTTGGCACAACAAATACCTTTGGACACCCCTCAGATAAGATTATGGGAGATATTCTTAGTAAAAATATTGCTCTATATTTGGTAACAGAGAACATAGAAACTATGGTCATACAACACAAATAACAACTTGATATATTAATTTACAAAAGACACCTCCTATCAATCTCTTGTTATAAAATCTAAAAGATGAGGTAGGAGGTTCCTATACAATATGAACAAGTTTATCTCCCACTCACTTTCCCTTCCCCTCCAAAGTGTATCGGCAGTTCTCACCTTACTAAATGAGGGCTGTACAATTCCCTTCATCTCTCGCTATCGTAAGGAACGAACAGGGGGGCTTGATGAGGTTCAGATAACTGATATCAGCGAACTTTATGACCGTTTGAAGGAACTCGGAAAACGTAAGGAGACCATACTCAAGACTATCCGCGAGCAAGAGAAGCTCACACCGGAATTAGAAGCAAAGATTCGTGCTTGTATGGATTCCACAGAGTTAGAGGACATCTACCTACCTTATAAGCCCAAACGCCGTACACGTGCGCAGATTGCCCGTGAACAGGGATTGGAGCCGTTAGCGTTGGCAATAATGAAAGGGGGCTCCCCCAACCCCTCCGAACCAACGGTCACTGACCGAAGGGAAGTAAAGAGGGGAGAAGCCCCACCGAACTTGAGAAGCCAGGGCGCGACCCACGTGGAGAGGTTGAAGTCTTTGAATTCGACAAGAATGTCCAAACCCTCAACGATCTCATCGTAGGTATGGAACTCCACGGTATCGTGACGAACATCACGAACTTCGGAGCCTTCGTCGACATCGGTGTTCATCAAGACGGACTCGTCCACATCTCTCAGCTCTCCGACCGCTTCGTGACCGACCCCACACAAGTCCTCCGCCTTCATCAACACGTCCGTGTCCGTGTCGTAGAAGTCGATATGCGTCGCAAACGTATCGCATTGAGTATGAAGAATATAAAAACAATAAAATGTATGAATCAAACAAAGAAAATCCTTGCCTACTTAGGTTGTATTGCGTTTACCATCTTAGGCGTATGGCTTCTTACCATAGATGACACCACAACAATGTATTCCCTTTGGAAACTAAGAGTTGCTGGCATTCTCTCTATCATCTTCTTTGGTGGTGGCGGTTTGTTTATGGCTTATAAAAAAAGGTAAAACTTCTCATAAACCATAAGAAAGAAATAGAATTCACCGATAGAGGTATCTCTATCTGCGGAGCTGAGGAAATATTATGGAATGAGATAGCCGACTTCTCCCTAATACGTTTTAAAGGCAACAGGTTGATAACCATCCAGATGAAAGACCCTGAAAAGGTTATCGCAAACGAATCTTCATGGATAAAACGCAAGACTATGGAGTATAACCTCAAGACTATCAACGCCCTCTACTCCTTCCCTGCCTATATGATGGATGGACGAGCTGAAGAAGCACTTACGCTATGCAGACTGAACATGGTAAAACATCAAAAGCCATAACAATTAACAACTCCCAACAGTTAGTAATAAGTTCTATAATATGGATGAAGATATATTACTATACATCAGCTCTATTATTTGCGCACTCCTCACTATCTATCAGATATTCAATCGCCAGAAAAGAGCAGGTATCTTATCAGCTATTGTATTATTCGGTTACTCTCTCCCACTCTATTACCTCTTCTTCTTTCGTTCAGAACATGGGGCAGGTCTCACATGGTGGTTTTATCTCCTTGTGCTAAACCTCATATACATCCTCTCAACAGCGATACACCTCATTTTTAAGCGTATCAAAGGAAGATAAACTAAAATACAATATAAGGTTATTTATCCAAACAAATCTGAATGAGTACCAGTATCAATCAGCTGTAAGATTAGTTTATCATCGTCTTGAAACCATATCAATAACCAATCAGGTTGTAAGTGACATTCCCAAAACCCACGATACTTCCCCGATAACTTATGAGGCTTATAGTTTTGAGGGAGGCTACCTTTCTCTACTAATATACGAAGAGCTGCCTCAAACACATGAGAATCCAATCCTCTTTTAAGACATTTTTTAAAAGAGCGTTTAAAGCTATTTGTATATTCAATTTCGTACATATAGCTTACTATCTCATCAATTGAGACATAAGTTCATCAACATCTTTAGCATGATGAAGATGTCCAGCCTTGAGATCTTCGATACTTTTATCAAGCCCATTCATTTCCTCTCGTTCAAAAGACCAACCCATTCGTTGAGCAAGTTCTTTTAGAAACCTAAGGTCAGAACTATTGGGAAGTCGAAGCCTTACAACCTCTGGATGTATTACAGACGTATTCATATCTAATTTATCCATTACGTGACAAATATACGATTTTTAATATGATATTAACAAACATATAAAGTAAAAAAACATCCATAAAAAAGAGGATTCCTCCGCAGAAGAATCCTCATAATCTTTAGAAGTCACCAACCTCCCTATCCAATCCCTGCCTTAGCAAAGACTTAGAGGTGGACTCTATTCTTTCCCTCCTTGAAAAAGCCAGATAAATAAATAGGAGTAAGCAATAACTCTCCCACTTCAGTATCTAGCCCTCCTCCCTTCGGGAGGAGCTGGAGGTGGGTATTACTTTACTTTGTCAACAATAGCCTTGAAAGCTTCCTGATTGTTAACAGCGAGGTCAGCGAGCACCTTACGGTTGATCTCGATACCAGCCTTGTGCAATGCACCCATCAACTGGCTGTAGCTCATATCATAAAGACGAGCAGCAGCGTTGATACGCTGAATCCACAATGCGCGGAAGTTACGCTTCTTGTTACGGCGGTCACGATAAGCATAAGTCAAACCCTTCTCATAGGTATTCTTTGCTACCGTCCAAACATTTTTACGGGCACCATAGTAACCCTTAGTCTGCTTCAGAATTCTTGTTCTCTTTGCTTTTGAAGCAACATGATTGACTGATCTTGGCATAGTTTTTCTTTCCTTTTAATTTGTTTGACTAATGAATTAACGGAGATTGAGCAAGTCGCGTACCTGCTTCAAGTTTGTACCATCCACAAGCGTCTGGTGAACAAGATTTCTCTTCTGTTTCTTTGTCTTCTTAGTCAGAATGTGACTGTGGTAAGCGTGATGACGTTTAATCTTACCAGTACCGGTGAACGTGAATCTCTTCTTTGCGCCGGAATTTGTCTTCTGTTTTGGCATTTTTGTAAAATTTAAAATTGTTATTTATATTCATCTGTGGCAACGTATATACCAGGACGTTACGCACAGGTTGCCCATGTCGCCCCTCATAACGAGGAGACACCCAACGGGCGTTAGTCAATATTCAGTTTCTTCAATGCGTCAGCACCATTCTTAGCGTTGGCAAACAAACCGCCATCCGTCTTTGGCTCCTCGCTGACGCCCTCAGCACCTGCCTTTGCGCCAGCCTCTGCCTCCTCACGGTCGCGCTTCTGCTGACTCTTCTTGGCAACACCTGCCTTCTTAGGTGCAAGATAGAGGAACATCTTCTTACCTTCGAGTTTCGGAAGCTGCTCTACCTTTGCAAGCTCCTCAAGATCGTTGGCGAAACGAAGCAACAGCACCTCGCCCTGCTCCTTAAACAAAATCGAACGACCACGGAAGAACACGTATGCGCGTACCTTATTACCTGCATTGAGGAACTCCTGCGCATGCTTGAGCTTAAACTTATAGTCGTGCTCATCCGTCTGAGGACCGAAACGAATCTCCTTCACCTCCTGCTTCACCTGCTTCTGCTTCATCTCCTTCTGATGCTTCTTCTGCTGGTAGAGGAACTTAGAATAGTCGATGATACGACAAACCGGTGGCTGTGCGTTAGGAGAAATCTCCACAAGGTCAACTCCCTCTTTCTGAGCCAATTCCAACGCTTTTCGCGTAGGCATAACCTCAGCTCCATCATCACTTACCACACGTACTTCCCGAACGCGAATCTGCTCGTTCACGCGGTACTTCATTTTCATTTTGTCATTCTTCATTCAACTATTTTTAAAGTGTTTAAATTCGCTAAACGCGTGCAAAGTTACTATTTTCCAAACGATTATCCAAGCATTTTTTTACTTATATTTTGAAAAATAAAGCCCTCACCCTGACCTCCCCGAAAGGGGAGGAGGCAAATTTGCAAGTATTTTGCTGAGACTATCAGAGAAAAAACAAGATTTCTTATCCCCTCGTGTGCGCATAGGCACTCCCCTCCCTTCGGAGGGGCTGGGGGAGGCTTTACAAACAGCTCGACATACCCAGCGTTGTAGCAATGGCAGTGAGCACAGAGATAATCACATTAAGAATTGTTTTCCACTTTTCGTTTTTCATACTTTTTGATTTTTTTGAATTTATTAATTTTTTTAACTTTGAACTTTAGGGGTATCCCGCTATTCACTCCCCTCTCCACTCGGAGAGGGTTGAGAGGAGGCTGGTTGGGGCTTTTCCCCTATCATCCAACCACAGGACCCTCAGGCTGCTCGCCCCCTTCTGAATGCGTATTTTTTTCTTCTCCACCTTCTTGTCCCCCTTCTTGCTCTCCTTGATGGACTTATCGTACTTATCGTACTCACGCAGGTGAACAGATTGCTTCAAACGAGCCGCCATCAACGAACCAGATGCCCTTGCACGCAAGTGAGGTTTGTAAATATGCTTCGTTGGATTAAAGTCAGCCAACTTCTCCGCACCCTGACTGCGAATACCCGCTGAGAAGATAGCCAAGTCTGGAATTTTCACTGCCACTCCCTCCAGTACCAACTCACGGATGCAAGCCACCATATCGGTCAGCACACCAGCAATAGCACCCTTAGAATAAGGCGTGTTATGGGCGAGACATATACTCCGCCAACTTCTCCAAATCGTAGGTCTGAACGACCACCGAACGTGCATACCAATATCCCTTACGCTTACTGGTCTTGCGATTGTCTTGATAAACTTTGTAATGAATCATAATATTGAGTTTTTTGGTTTAAAGTTTTTGAATTGAACTATTAACAACTACGAATTTCTCTAATTACGCTAATGCTTATTGCGATGTAATTCGTGTCATTCGCGTAATTCGTAGTTAACTTTATGATTTGAACTACGATTTTCTCTAATTACACTAATGCTTATTGCGATGTAATTCGTGTCATTCGCGTAATTCGTAGTTAACTTTATGATTTGGACTACGAATTTCTCTAATTACGCTAATGCTTATTGCGGTGTAATTCGTGTCATTCGCGTAATTCGTAGTTAACTTTGAACTTTAGAATTATGTTTGACCTTACTAACGCTAATCTTTAACGCTAAGAACGCTAATCTCCAAGCATAAGAGCACTAACTTCTAAACATCTTGGGGCTTATCTCGCTATTCACTCCCCTCTCCATTCGGAGAGGAGGAGAAGCCCCACCCAGCCTCCCCGAAGGGGGAGGAGTGCCTATGCGCACATAAGAGGATAAGGACTTTTTGACTCTTTTCTCAGATAATTTTCTGCAAAATACTTGCAAACTTGTCTCCTCCCTTTCGGGGAGGTCGGGTGGGGCTTTTCTTTTCTGTTTGCAAAGGTAAGCAACTTTATTCAGAAAGCAATCGTTTTTCGGGGTACTGGAGTAACAAGTTCCGCAAATACCTTTGTAACTATCTGTTTTACAGAGAGATATACAGAAGCCTCCCCCAGCCCTACAGCCTCCCCGACCCCTCCGAAGGGAGGGAGTGCCTATGCGCACACGAGGGATAAGGGCAGGGCTCTTTATCTGATAGTTTTCTGCAAAATACTTGCGAACTTGCACTCCCCTCCTTTCGGAGGGGTCGGGGAAAGCTGTAGAGGTTAGTGGGGCTTTTATTCCCAATCACACAATCACAATCACAAAAATCACAAAAAGGATTTTTCAATGTGTAAAAAAAGGGATTCTTATATAATATAATACCTTATTAATAAATAATAATATATAATGATACATTATTTACATAAAAAGAAAAGCATAATACTACCATAATTGATTTTTGTGATTTTTGTGATTGTGATTTTTATGATTATTAGCTTCAATTACATGACTTTTAATTGCACAACTTTCTGATTATGCGACCCTAACATTTTTGCCTTCAATTATTTGTTAACTAAAGTTTCCCACCCCTTAAAAACACTGTCTTTTCTCATTTTTCCTTTGCTTGTCATCCCCCATATCCATTGACTTTTTAACACATGCCTAACAGAAGTTATGCAGACTGTCCATATACTTCATCCCATTTTTTCCAACGCTTCAGCCATTATAAGGATTTTTGCTCATCTCTTTGTTATTATCGCTGATTGTATCCATAAGGTGTTGGGGCATCACCCCAAGCGTTTCTCCAATGAAAGGCAAGATAACAAGTGACCGATGCCAAACTTGCCAAAAAGATGAAATAAACCATCACTCATTCGAGTTTTAACATTCAAAAGTTTGGATAACTCACTTATTTTCTCTATTTTTGCTTTCATAACAGTTTTGTTGTTTTGTCTTTAAAATCAGTTGTTTAGCGATTACTAATTTACAAAGAAAAATTCGACAAACTGTTATTTTTCTATCTATTTATTAGGGTGGGAAACTTTAGTTATTTTTATAAGTATAATTGCAAAAGATAATATAAAAATTCACTTCCTGCTCACTCCTATCAACAAAATACTAATAAAATCGTTGATAATTCAGAATAATGTTTACCTTTGCAGGGGTAATCATTAACAGAATACTAACGTAACGTGTTGGCAGACAACATGAATGTACGGAGTATTCTTATCTTTACCTACTTTCAAACACCCTCAGACAGGGATACTTATCCCCAAGCTTAGAGAAGTATAATCTTATAAAACAAGCAATTATGAAGGAAAAACTCATGCCATATAGATGGATAGCTTACGTGTTAATGTGGTATATCTTTCAGATGTATCCTCCCTATCTCAGAATGACTTATACGTCAGAAGAATATCTCATAACGCATATCCTAATATCAGTAGTGGTAATTCTCTTTTGTTCTTACAAATTTGGTTCAGAGAAAAGGAAAAGGTTCTTGGCATACTGATGTTTTTTAGTTGGTGTGCTTATCGACGTATTTATTGCGCTTATGCCATTGATCATATTTTTTTGGGAATGAACTGGGATTGAACTGGGATCATTAACTCTTTAGATTTATATTCCAGCTTTTTTATTCCTATTTTTGTTACTTAACTAAAGTTTCCCACCCCTAAAAAAACACTGTCTTTTTCTCATTCACCTTTGCCTATCGTCCCCCATATTCATTGACTTTTAACACATGACTAACAGAAGTTATGTAGTCTGTCCACATACTTCGTCCCATTTTTTTCCAATGCTTCAGCCATTACAAGGATTTTGCTCATCTCTTTGTTATTATCGCTGATTGTATCCATAAGGTGTTGGGGCATCACCCCAAGCGTTTCTCCAATGAAAGGCAAGATAACAAGTGACCGATGCCAAACTTGCCAAAAAGATGAAATAAACCATCACTCATTCGAGTTTTTAACATTCAAAAGTTTGGATAACTCACTTATTTTTCTCTATTTTTTTGCTTTCATAACAGTTTTTGTTGTTTTGTCTTTTAAAAATCAGTTGTTTAGCGATTACTAATTTACAAAGAAAAATTCGACAAACTGTTATTTTTTTCTATCTATTTATTAGGGTGGGAAACTTTAGTGATTTAATTATACCCAACAAAATGAGAGGAGAAGGTATAAGACTTGGTGGTAACATTAAAGAAATATGAAAATGGACAGAAATAGTAAGGATAGAAGACTAAAATGTATGATTTGCTCTTTATGTGTCATATTAATAATATTTAGCTGTGCAGATAAAAAAAGAATAGATATGGCATAAATTTTAACAACCAAAGAAGTATTATAAAGTTACCTCTATTAGATTCTTCTTGAAATACTCCCCTCCCTATACATCTGAGGGGGTACTTGGGTTAATCCGCAAAAAGGACGGAGTACCTTGTTATTTTTCAAAAAGCGCAATTTAATAAAGAACAATAGGTTAATTCGGGAAAGTGATATATATTTGGGAGGCAAAACTTATATGACGATAGATGGAAGTATACGAGAATCTTTGACTGTTACATACTATTTCGAAAAAGAAATGGGAATACGTCTATCATACAGCTAAAAAGAAATTACAATAGTAGTAACAGCCCTTCTCAAATTAAAAAAATATATAATAGTATTGATGTCGTAATATCAAAAAAAGCGAGGCGGACTCTACTCTCTTCTCTTGGGGTTTATGATTGAGTTGGAAATTAAACAATCAAGGAAAAAAAGAAAAATCAGTTCTTTAGCGATTACTAATTTACAAAAGAAAAATTCGACAAACTGTTATTTTTTTCTCTATTTATTAGGATGGGAAACTTTAGTTTGTTTATTATAAATATTTTTTTCGTAAATTTGCAAGAGCAATCCTAAAAAGCTCATTAGCAAGGCAGAATGTCTCTTCTGCGTTTTATGGCTTACAGAACTGTGAAAAAAACTATTATCAGACAAAAAAACAATCTCTTTACCAAAAATATAACAAAAAAACAATCTGCACAATGATAAGATTCTCACTTTATAACTACATGTTTGAGAAGTGCGCCGAAGACGACTTCTTCTACGACGAAGAGCGCCAGCAAGAAGTTGAGAGGAATTTCATCCACCGACAAAAATGCTTTGACGATGTGTTTATTGATGATTTCAATAACGAAAAACGCATTAACTTCACCAATGCACGAGGCACGCAGTATCTTCATCGTTTCCTCTTAGCACCTTACAGAGAAGAAGGCGTTTACATACTGATGATTCTCAACAACTGCCGAGGAACACGACACGACGAACAACTCAATTCGATCCCCTTTGATGACTATCGACGTTGCATAATTATTATTGACAATCGACCTGGCGTGCAGCTCCTCGCTATAGAGAACTCAACAACAGCATTTCGAACGATGAAATCGGTGGAAAATATCCTTGAAAAAACATTCTCAAGAATCATGGCACAACGATTCTCTCTAAAAATAAGTATCAGAAATCTCTACAATTCATCCTGCTTCTGGGAGATTGTTAACGATCGAAACCGCTACCCCAGAGGCTTCCGAAAAGTGGAATTTACATGGCCCAAACCTAACCTCGAGCGACTCGCAAAGCGTTTCGAGTTTATCCAAGGAATCCGCAAAGACACGAACGCAGGAGTGAAACTTGTCACCGATGCTGGCGCAGGCAACGCTGTGCATTTGAATGCGAAAGACAAATGGACAAGAGATGTTGTCGAGGTAGCAAGCGATATTGGTGGAGACGCATCTATCAGTCTGACACCCAACGGCAGTAGAAAAAAGATTAACGTCGGGAAAGATAACTACAGATACATCAACTTCGAGGATGCAACCTTCAGCAATATGAGTCTCGACAACCCAGAACTCTATCCAAAAGAGCATCTTAAAGCATTGATAAATAAAATTGAAAAAGACTTACAAGAATATGGAGATTCTGACAGACTATGACAATGAGGTCTACAAGACGCAGGTAATGAACTCACCAGAGGGTTCGCTCTTTAAGCAATGGGCATCGCCACTCAACCGCCTGCAAAGAGAGAAGGGAGAAATCTCTGTGATGGACATCTGGCAAACGAGTACACAATGCATTGAAAAACTCTACCAAGCAGGGGGAAATAAAATTGACGAAATCCCCTTTATCTACACCTCATTAATCAAAGAGTGTAGCATTATCAAGCAGGGAAGAAACACCATCAATCGCACAAGAGCTGAAGCTGAAGCGTCAGCACAACTCATTATGACCGTAACAGCCACAAGAAGTCTGAATTATATTCAACCTGGACACGAGGAGGATCCTGTAAGTGAGAACGATGGTGTCGTACTGAAAATAATGAACGAAATAGGGGAAACCGCTTTCGATAAGTATGCTGAACTCTTCTTCTCTCAGAAGACTAACATTTATGGTGAGAAGATTGTCATTGACAGCTATAACCCCTTCACCGCAAAAGATGCAAACACCACCCCCACCCCTACAGAAGGAAGCACGCAGAAAGAAAAATCCTAACAACTCTCTTTGATAAGACAAGGGGCTTAGAACAGCTCTTTGGCAGCTCCGACTACGAAAAATCTAAAGCAATGCTTTGAGACCATCTGCAACGACGACACCCTCCTCGCCCGCTTCGAGATGACAATGCCCAACGCCAACCCGTGGGGCATAAACCGCAAAAATGGCACTCAACATCATCGCTATCTTCGTAAACAAAAGAAACATCAACATCCCCATGAACCAAATCAACACAACCATTGGCGGAAGCAACAACAGCCCTTACCTCACTCACCACCGCCCTTACAACGACAACCGCACCGCTTTCGGAATCACCACCGACAACTATAATGCCATCGTCAGAATTATTGAGGCTCTGTAAAACTGTTCTTGCTCAGCTGATGTCACCTTGCTGTCAGGGAAAAAGAAACAGCCTACAAAAGGCGTTATTTTTGCACATTTATTGCGGATTTAAGGATAAATAGAGCGTTTTTTAAAAAAAGATATTAATTAACTTTGTATCTCATTCGAGCTATTTTAATAGCATTACTACAATTTATCTGCTAATTATTCTTGCGAGCCGCTTAACAGATTATTTGACAGATATAAACTTAAAATAAACATCAAAAATATATACTTAAATTAGAACATAATGAATAAGAAAGAATACACCAGCCCCTATTGCGTTGTCCATTCTTTATGCGAAGAGGTTGTATTATTAGCAGGTACAGGCAATAACCCACACCAGCCCTCTACTCCCACTCTACGTGTTGATAATGAAAGTGGTAAAGAGATAGAGAAAGAAGAAGACATCCTCTAAAAAGTCACATATATTTGCAAGAGAAATTGACATTCTTGTGGAAAAAAACATTTTTATATTCGTAGTATAAATCAAAGAATCAGGGAATAAATAGAGGGGTAGCCACGAGGCTATCCCCTTATTTTTTATCGTGTAAGAACAAAAGGAAAGCGATCCTAACTATCTATTAACGCCCTGTTAAACAAGCTATAAATACATGAGATACAATCTATAAACACATGAAGGATTATCTATAAACAAATTATGAACAATCTATAAACACATTATAAACTTTCTATAAACAAATTATAAACTATTTTCGTAACCTATTGATTATCAGTTTATAATTTTTTGATAATAAAAAAATATTTTTTTTATAAAGCCTTTGCCAGGTTGAGCTTCATGCCAACGCTCCCTGTCTATAACTTTGTACTCACGTCACAGTTAGAATGACTTGACGTGGGTTTTCTCTTTCGAGAGATTACACCCTAAAGATCAGACAGATTGTTTCACCCGAGCGGAGTGGGCAGGAGGAATCTCATGAGGTAAAGCTGCGCAGCGTTTCCCGTGCTTTCTCTTCTCACAACACTTGGGAGAATGAGGAAAAAGCATTACACACGACAGCGTGTGCAGCAACAGCGCAAAGCAAAGTGCAGATACCCTTTTGATGAGAACACAATGATGTGCGAACTATTCAAACCAGAATACTTCAAGCGTTTGGACGAACTAACCGATCAACTGCGCCCCTATCTATCCAATGACGTGAAGACATTGCGGAGAGAGAAAGGATTGTTCTTGTCGGCAGAGGGTAAGAAGAAGATAAAACGCACATGGTTCTATGCACTTATTGCCCTAACAATAGCTCCAGGAGAGCAGGGAGAAAGTCCACTGAAAGTGGCTAAAAAGCATCTTCTTCAGATACCTCGTCAGCAACGATCATAGTAATATCAGTCTTTCTGAATCAACGTTAAAAGCCTCTGTAAACAAGGCATTTAACGATTAAAATTAAGAGATTTTAAGAAACCCCAGATTACTTCTAAAAGTTGCAATCACGAATGAAGCGAGATAACTTTGCAAACATAAAAACAAACCAATGGCAATGTTGCCTGCGGAAAAAAAATATCATTATGAACAACATTTTTAAGATTACAAAACTCGGAGAAGTCCGCCCGTACACCAACCAAAAAAGGAATCACCTCACACTGCCGTGACATTCAGTTGCAACAGCTTGGAGGTAAGTTTGCCGACCGCTTCACATCAACCCTCTTTGATGCAGAGGCAGAAAAAGAACTCGAAGAGGGTGCGCTCGTCGCAGCACAGCTCTACTTCTACACAACGGAATATAATGAGCGTGTGTTCCAGAATGTAAGTATTTCAGACATTGAGATTATCAATAAAAAATCATAAGATTATGGAAGTAAAAGTAATTATGAGTGACGCTGACTACCAGCGCATCATCGCCGCTAACGGCAAGAGAGTGAGAGGGTCTATTGCAATGAATTCCCCACAGGAATTTGATTTCCGTGCGTTCGCGAGAGAAACGCCATCAACGGCAACGCCCAACCGCATACTGAACATGAAACACGGACGAGCAACAGTGGCACCCGACCGCGTAAGGCTTTACATCATGGTGAAACGCTCTAACGAGACAGCCCCCGTAGACGTTGTTTTACGATGAAAGTCAGCAGGCAATTAACTTTATGGAAGGCAGTCTGCTTGCATAGTAATAATTTTTTTTCATGGGGTTGTTCTGCATTATAAATCATGTACGAACACCCCCCATTTTTAATCATAAAAAGTAAACAAAATGTTCGATTATATACAAAAGTATTCGTTCCCCAACACACAATTCCTTGCACAGCTGATATCTTAGATGTGGTAATACATTCGACCATAGTAAACAACATCTGTGCTGAACTTGCCGATTACCGCGAACAAATGATGCGTGGCGAGATGAGTCGTGATGATTTCTCAACGAAAGAAAGCAGAACTGAAACGCCGTTTACCAGCCTTCTGCTTTCATGCCCACTTCAAGAATGGTCATCGACTCAACGCTGAGGCAATTCCTTCTGGGCTTTCCATTCTTGACATCGACCATATTCCTTCACCCGAAACCTTCTACAACGAAAAAAAGTAAAAAGAGCGAACGAAAGAGTTAGGCATTGTTCTGGTGCACATGACGCCATCGTCAGAAGGACTGCGCATTGTATTCACACTTCCTCAGAAGATGACTTTGGCAGAGGGACAGCAGTGGCTTGCAAAGGAACTGGGACTGAAAGATTTTGACGAAGCTTGTAAGGATTACGCACGCTGCTCCTTTGCTGTACCAGCCGATTACATCTTCTTCATCGACAAAGAGCGTCTATTTACGGAGCAAAAAGCACCGACGACACCAGTAAAGGATACTGACATAAAAGACACACCCGTCACCCCTCTACCCCCTATAAAATCCACAGAAGAGAGCATAGAGCCGACTACAGAAGACACAGCAAACGCTGACGACACACCCGTTGACATCCATCCAGACACGGAAGTGCTCTTCGACGCTTTTGTTTCCGCTTCGGGGCTATCACCTGCTGCATTTACCAGCAAGGGAACCCGCCACAATTCGCTCGTAACACTACTTTCTATGGGAATCTGTAGACTCCTCCCACAAGAGCAGCTCAAAGCCATCATCGCACAGCGTATGCCAGAATATTCACGAGAATCCGACTGCCGACAGCTGATTAAAGACTTCTACGAGAAATACACCAACACCAACCGCCCGATGTCATTTCAACTGCGAAAGATTTATACAGAATCACTCAGAAATAAGTCAGATTCAAAAGTATCAACCGAAAACAACCTGGAACAACTTGAAATAAAAAGAGAGGCAGAGCAGCAAGCGCAGATAGCTTGCATTAATAAAATATTCAACACCCTTCCCCCCATATTGTGCAAAACGCTTGAGGGCGTTCCTGCCAATATGCACATGCCCGTACTATGTGCTGTGCTCCCCCTTGCTGCTGCCTACGCAGACGGCGTTCAAGTAAGATATTGTGATGGTCAGTTACACCGACTCAACTTAATGTCGGTCATTGTCGGTCCACAAGCATCAGGCAAGAGCGTTTGCAAATCAAAGGTGGACTTATGGATAAGTCAAATGCTTGAGGACGATGCTCGCTCACGTGAGATTGAAGAGAAATGGAAACAGGAAAAGAAGCGTCGCAAAGCCAACGAGAAAGCACCTGAAGATCCTTGTGTGTTGATACGTTCAGTGCCCGTCACCATTAGTTGTTCAACGCTGTTGAGACGCTTTAAGAATTCCCGTGGTCACACGCTCTTCTCCTTTGGTGAGGAACTCGATACGCTGCGCAAGACAAATGGTGCAGGGTCATGGTCGCAGAAGTATGATGTCTATCGCCTTGCCTTCGATAATGGTGTATGGGGGCAAGATTACAACTCAGATCAGGCAGAGAGTGGTGTGGTTCCCGTAGCCTATAATTTCTCTATCCTTGGCACTTACGGCGCCTTCAAAAGATGCTTCAAAAGAGATAATGTTGAAAACGGATTGTCATCGCGCATCTTTATCGCAGAAATGCCCGATTCCACTTTTGCCCCTATGCCCCTCTATGGTGAAGAAGTGGAGGGCTTGTCGACTGAAGTTAATGCTGCTGTAACCATGTTGCGCGCCAGCCACGGCATTATTGACACCCCCTATTGCGAGAAGCTATCGGCGAGTGGGTGGAACGGAAAAGAATAGAGGCAATGGCTGATGGCGACATCGTCAAAGACACCTATCGTAAGCGTGCAGCCGTCATTGGCTTTCGTTGTGGTGTTATTGCCCGTCTGCTGATGGGTGAAGAGAACGAGAAGGTGCTGGAATTTGCCCGCTTGATTGCTGAATATATTTTGGAGAAACAATGTAACTTCTTCGGTGAAGCATTACTCTGTGAATATAAGTCGGCTGAACAAGAAATGGGAAAAATATTCGGCAAACGGATGTATTTTTTTCGACAAACTCCCACCCAGTTTTCACCATCAATGACCTGCAAAAAGAAAAAGGGTTCTACTGTGACCAGAAACGTAATCAACAACATCATCTATCGATGGAAGAAGAGTGGATGGATTGAAAAGAAAGAGGAAGGCAAATGGATGAAAACGACCCAAGATAAATATAAGATGTAAACACTTTTAATCGTGTCATGTAATATTTATTATAATCTGTAAACTCTCTATTAGCAATCACAAAATCACAATCATAAAATCACAAAATCGAAAAACAAACAAAATCAAAAATCAAGATCACAAAATCACAATCATAAAATCACAAATCAAATTAAGTCAACGCTATGGAAATAAAATTAATAAGACAATATTACCAGAAGAAATATACTATCGGACGTTTATATGTCAATAATTATTTTTTCTCTGACACCCTCGAACCTCCCTCAAAGCGTCTGTCAGAAAAGTGTTCATTGAAAACGATTAAGAAAGTGAAAGGCGAGGGTTTTAGGGCTATCCCCACAGGGCGTTATCGCATCCTCATCACTCGTAGCCAACGATTCGGAAAATGGTTGCCGCTACTGCTGAACGTGAAGGGTTTTGAAGGGATAAGGATTCATGCGGGGAATAAGCCAGAAGATACGAAGGGCTGCATCCTCCTCGGTTTCAACCGCCGCAAAGGCTATGTGCTGGACTCTACGAAGTGCGTCCAACAGCTGATGCGTAGGATGACGGAGGCTATGGAGAAAGGAGAAAAAGTGTTTGTGATGGTGAAGTAGCCCCACCCGACCTCTACAGCCTCACCCCAACCCCTCTCCGAGTGGAGAGGGGAGTGATTAGTGAGATACCCCACCAGTGTTGCTGCCATTCTGTCGTTTACATCTGTCATTCTGTCATTTTGTTTTCATAGGCACATCATTTGAGATAATGTGTTACAGAATTAGTAAAAAAGTAAGAATAATCGGGAGGCTGATGATGAATAATTAGGGTGATTGAAAAACGTCTGGTTAGAAATGATTAGAGGAACGATAAGAAAATAAGAAAGGAAATTTGAAGAATGACATTTGATAAATTTACAATTAAAGCGCAAGAGGCTGTTCAGAGTGCAATAAATATTGCACAGAGAAATGGGCAGCAAACCATTGAGCCAGTGCATATTTTGGCTGGTGTGATGGAAAAGGGAAAGGACGTGATTAATTACGTCTTCCAGAAATTAGGTGTGAACGCACAAGCTGTGGAGAGTGCCATTCAGAATGAGATGAGCCACTTACCGAAAGTATCTGGTGGTGAACCTTATCTCTCTTCTGAAACCAATCAGGTAATGCAACGCACGATGGATATTTCGCAGAAGATGGGCGATGAGTTTGTGAGCATTGAACCGATGTTGCTCGCTCTGTTGGCTGTAAATTCCACCGCAAGTCGGATATTGAAAGATGCGGGTTGCACAGAGAAAGAAATGACAGCTGCAATTAATGATCTTAGACAAGGACAGAAGGTGCAGTCGCAAAAGTGGTGATGAGAATTATCAGTCATTACAGAAATATGCCCGCAACCTTATCGAGGATGCACGTGCTGGCAAGCTCGACCCAGTGATTGGTCGTGATGAGGAGATTCGAAGAGTATTGCAGATTCTGTCTCGTCGTACAAAGAACAACCCTATCCTCATTGGTGAGCCAGGTACTGGTAAGACCGCTATTGTTGAGGGTTTGGCAGAGCGAATCGTTCGTGGTGATGTGCCAGAAAATTTGAAAGATAAGCAACTCTACTCATTGGATATGGGTGCGATGTTGGCTGGTGCTAAGTATAAAGGTGAGTTCGAGGAGCGATTGAAGAGTGTGGTTAAGGAAGTGATGCAGGCTGATGGTAATATCATCCTCTTCATCGATGAAATTCACACATTGGTCGGTGCTGGTGGTGGCGAAGGTGCTATGGATGCAGCTAACATTTTGAAGCCAGCTTTGGCACGTGGCGAGTTGAGAGCTATCGGTGCAACAACCCTGAATGAATATCAGAAATATTTTGAGAAAGATAAGGCTCTTGAGCGTCGTTTCCAAACAGTTATGGTGGATGAGCCAGACGAATTGGACGCCATCTCTATCCTTCGTGGATTGAAGGAGCGTTATGAGAACCATCACAAGGTTCGTATTCAAGACGACGCTTGTATAGCAGCTGTAAAACTTTCTGAGCGTTATATATCAGATCGTTTCTTACCTGATAAGGCTATCGACTTGATGGATGAGGCAGCCGCAAAACTACGTATGGAGCGTGATTCTGTTCCAGAGGAGTTGGATGAGATTACTCGTCGTTTGAAACAACTTGAGATTGAGCGTGAGGCGATTAAACGGGAAGACGATAAGGAAAAGATTGCACAACTCGACAAGGAAATTGCCGAACTCAAAGAGCAGGAACATAGTTTCCGTGCTAAGTGGGAAGGCGAGCGTGGATTAGTGAATAAGATTCAACAAGACAAGCAAGAGATTGAGCAGCTCAAGTATGAGGCTGACCGTGCCGAGCGTGAGGGCAATTACGAGCGTGTTGCAGAGATTCGTTACTCTCGTTTGAAAACAACTGGAGGATGATATCAAGAATATTCAACAGCAGTTACAAGCAACGCAAGGCGGTGAGGCAATGGTGCGTGAGGAAGTTACTGCGGATGATATAGCTGAGGTGGTAAGTCGCTGGACGGGCATTCCTGTCACCCGAATGTTACAGAGTGAGAAGGACAAACTACTCCACTTGGAGGATGAGTTGCACAAGCGTGTCATTGGTCAAGACGAGGCAATTACCGCTGTTGCAGACGCTGTTCGTCGTTCACGTGCAGGTTTGCAAGACCCAAAGAAACCTATTGCTTCCTTCATCTTCTTAGGTACAACGGGTACAGGTAAGACGGAGTTGGCAAAGGCATTGGCTGATTATCTCTTCAATGACGAGTCAATGATGACGCGAATTGATATGAGTGAGTATCAAGAGAAGTTCAGTGTAACACGCCTCATCGGTGCGCCTCCGGGGTACGTTGGTTATGATGAGGGTGGTCAGTTGACTGAGGCTGTACGCCGTAAACCTTACTCAGTGGTTCTCTTTGACGAGATAGAGAAGGCACATCCAGACGTATTCAATATCCTTTTACAGGTGTTGGACGATGGTCGATTGACAGATAATAAGGGTCGCACGGTGAACTTCAAGAATACGATTATCATCATGACGTCTAACCTTGGTTCGCAATACATCCAACAGCAGTTTGAACATCTTAACGATACGAATCGTGAGGAAGTAATCGATAAGGCAAAAGTTGCGGTGATGGATATGTTGAAGAAGACGATACGTCCAGAGTTCCTCAATCGTATTGACGAGACAATTATGTTCTTGCCATTGACAAAGGAGCAGATTGGTGGTGTTGTTCGTTTGCAACTCGAAAGAGTTAAGGAAATGTTGGAACCACAAGGTATCAACCTCGAATGGACCGACCCAGCCATCAACTATCTTTCAGATGTTGGCTACGATCCAGAGTTTGGTGCACGACCCGTAAAGCGTGCTATCCAGCGTTACGTATTGAACGACCTCAGTAAGTCATTGCTTGCAGGTACAGTCAACCGTGACAAACCTGTCATCATCGACAGCTTCGGTGAGGGTTTAGTATTCAGAAATAAATATAAAAGGGAGTGTATCATTTGATGCCCTCCCTTTTTTTATAAAAAATTAGGCGGGACACCTACGTAAACACGTGGTATACCGCCTAATATATTGGATTTTAGCAAATTACTACATGTCTTCCACCGCTGCTTGTTCCGCAGAAAAATATTGCTTAAAATAAAGCAGTTAGACGGTTTGTGTAAGTAAACCATGTTTTCTATTGTTTTTTTGTTCCATTGATTTAATACTCTTAAGTTAATTCTACCTAATTGCTTAGTAACACTTCTTGCACGGTCTCCGCCCCATGCCTTTTGCCTTTGACAAAGAAACGGAGACAATATCACCACTACAGCGGTTCAGACCGTTGCAGTGCTTAGTCCTATGGTAGACCGCTGCCTTTGGTCCAGTGCATATATACACAACAGAATTGGTACTGTTACCGCTAACGCTCTCCGTGAATACGTTTCCCAACATCAGGGATAATGAAATAATAGCTAATAATTTCATAAATAATTTTTTTGTAGATTTTTATAAGTTTTTACGCTACAAGTTAAGATTATCTTTTTATTTCATCTATTTGAGATTTGCTATCTTCTACAGAAGTTTCCAAATTACTTATTCGAGAACTGTTTTTCTTCTACGGTTTGTTCTAACTCCTCTAATTTTTACATCTACTTCATCTAAGCGAGATGAAAGAGAACTTACCCAAAACAATAACGTAACAATCCCTATAAGCAAAATGATTATAAACCCTTCTGCAAATCCTAATCGTTTTTTTATCATTATCAGACATGACTATATTTCATCAGATGGATTAACAAAGTTTACTGGTCCATAGCTCAAAGTTGTCCAGTATTTCATTTCTCCACCATTTGTTTCACTTTTTTTAAAGTTTTTTTATTTTTTTATAAAGCCATCTTCTCTATTATTGGGAGAATGACCAAAAAAATATAATATTTAAAACCATCTTTATCTGTACCGCTCCACCTGAATTCGTATTTCTGCAAGAAAACTGTATATAGTCTATCTCTCTGCTGTTTTGCGTATTCATCTGAACTTAAATTAAAACGGCTAACAAAGCATATAAAATACAAGTACGTTGCATTGCCTTCCACTTGAAACTCAAAAATCCACATAATCGAATCGCTCGCCTGCGAATGAAACATCGTCATACCTTAACTTATTTGTGAAATATTGATAGCTATCCCTTCCTCCATTGAAACGTTTATCAAGCACACGTTTACACGAAGTATAATTATCGCTAAAGCGTACTCCAACAACTGTTGGTAATGATTGTGCACTAAGGTTATTACATAATAAAAAAATAAAACACATAAGTAAAGATTTCTTCTCATAATTATAATTTATAGTAAATAATATTATTTATTCTTATATTACTTCATAAATAGATTTATACATGATATGCAATGTCACAATCTCACAATATTGAACAAGTACCTTTACAGGCTTTTCCTACAGCATATATTTTATCTTGATAGAAATATCAATCTATAATACCATGAAAGTTAAGATAGCCCAGCAATATCACTATCATATTTAAAAAGTTCGTTTGCAAATATAAAAAAATAAAAAAATTAAATAGCAAATAAGATAGATATAAAAAAATAAAAACTATATAATCCTTAGTGAGTCCATAAACCTATATAAATAGTCGCAAAAAGACATAACATATAAATTATAACTATTATCCAATTAAACAGAAGTTGCTCATTGAAACTGATGAGATATAGTTACTTATAAAAGCTTCTGTAAATTGACAAATTTGAATTCGTACATTTGCAGAAAAATTAACTAATTCAATAAATAGACAAAAAAACAAGTACTTTTCGTTCAATTAGTCTTATTTCTTAACAGAAACTCACTTTACTATTTTTTTCCGTAAAAAAAGAGGTGATAAGGTCAACTTACACAAAAAGATTTTTAAATAAAAAAAGTTTACGTAAGCAAATAGGCGGCATACCTACGTAAACACGTGGTATACCGCCTAATATCTTGAATTTTAGTAAAATACTACATCTCTTCAA
>BNJV01000905.1_pt1 | contig 74525 bp, 99 predicted proteins | sample 8540591 | NCBI WGS metagenome assembly BNJV01 (sample SAMD00202457, study PRJDB9452) | human saliva metagenome | host: Homo sapiens
TCTATCTTTATTTCCCAATTTTTTTCTCTTATTTTATATAAAATTATATAAAAAAATACCCTATCAATTAAGATCAGAGCATTTTTCGCCTTTTTTTATAATTTAAATGTGAATAAGAATATTTCTTCTTATTTAATCTGTTATTTTTTACAACTTTACATGGAACACCAGCTGCCACAACTCCAGAAGGAATATCTTTAGTAACGATACTTCCTGCGGCAATTACAACATCATTTCCGATTGTAACTCCCGGCATTACATGAACTCCTGCTCCAAACCATACATTATTTCCCACTGTTATTGGCTTTGCGTATTCAAGTCCCGCATTTCTCCGTTCACTGTCCAAAGGATGTCCGGCCGTATAAAATCCACAATTGGGAGCAACAAATACATTATCTCCAAATTTTTACTTTTTGCTCCATCTAAAAATTACAACATTATGATTACTGTAAAAAAATTTTTCGCCAAGTTCAATATTATAGCCATAATCACACCAAAATGGTGCTGTCACCGTGAAATTTTTTTCCTGTTTTTTTCCAAGTAATTTTTTTAAAATTTTTATTTTGCTTTTTCAATTTCTGACGGTTTCACTAAATAATTATACTCATGGCACAATTCTTTTGCTTTCGTTCTTTCTCTTAAAAAGTTCTTCGTCATAATTAGCATCATAAATCATTCCTGCTATCATTTTTTTCTTTTTTTCTGTCATTTTCTATTTCCTGTCCTTTTTTTGATTTTTTTCTTTTAACTAAAATAATTTCAAATAAATAAATATGAAAATGTACCTTTAAACTAATATTCACTGCTTAGTTTTTAGGTACATCTCCATTTATATTTTTTTAATTCTTTTTATTTTATCTAAATTTCTAAATCCTATTTGTTTTTACAATATTGGTATCTTTATTATAAAGTCTTAACAGACATTTTTTTATTGCGTTTCCTGAAACTTATCATTTATTGCAACTATTAAATGTTCCATTATTAAAATAGTATTTGCTATTCTGCCAGTTAGTTTTAAGCTTTCATTTATATACAATTTATTTTTTTCCATTCATTTTAAAATTTTTGGGTTTTGTTTTAAAAATCAACATCTAAAAACATTTGAATTGTGTGCTGACAAGTTTCTAATTAAATTTATGTTTTCTAGCCACGATATAAATATAGAAACTGATATATTATGATTTTTGAGCTATTTCTTTTTTTATAATCCATTTTCATTAATTTGTATAATTCCAATATTTCTCCAAATGTTAGAGTATCTACAATTAGCCATACTGGAATTTTTTATTTATATTGTTACTGTACTCTTTTAACAATCTATTTTTCTGAACGATGTAAACTCTTAATTTTTTTCTAATATTAAAAGTCCTTTTTGCTTGTATTTTTATATAATACTTACAATATTCATCATTATCAGTCCATTGTTTAAAAATTTAAATATCCTACTTCCCCATACTCTCTTCCTAAAATTCGAGAAAAAAATTTGTTTTTTTAAAGATATTTCTATTTTTTTCAATTATTCTCATGAAATATAACCTTAAATTTCTATCTTCATAAAAATCTAAAAAAATTATATTTTTCAAAAATGGTATTTTTCTAAATATTTATTATTTCTAAAAAAAGGTAATGAAGCCTCTTTTATCTTATAATAATTTATAAAAGTTAATTTTTTTGCTGCTGCTTCCTCATCTTTGAAAAATCATTCCTCTTTTTAACAACTCTATCTGTTCTTTAATACTCAAATATTCCTTTTCCATAAATATCTCCAAATAATTTAAAAAGCCCCTACAAGAATCAATTAATGATTTGTAGGGGACTTGATATGCTTAATTATACTTCCTTTTTTTACCTTTGTCAAGTGAAAGATTAGTAAAACTAGACGATTATATGAATAAAATTTAAAAAAACAATAATTTCTTCAACCTATGTATCTCTCATTTCTTTTTTTCTATAGTTCTTTCACTATAGGAACCCAGAGCTCCATTTTATATGTTTCACTGTACATATCCCCTTCTGAGTAGACTTCAAAATCAGGTTTTCCTGAATGCCTGTATCCCTGTTCAGGAAAAAACACTTCAAAAAGATACTTCCAGCCCGCATGAATTAAATCAGGTATTTTTCCTGTAAGTTCCACAACTGCGTATTCATCCGTATCTACTTCCATAATTTCAAGACCCATTTTCTCTGCCTTTTCTATGTCCTTTACATCATAACACGCCATATAGTTGATTTTTTTCGTATTTTTCATATCATGACAAATCCCGTAGCTTTGACCATTTCCAAGCTTTTCCAGTTTCTCAGGGGAGTATTTTGAAAACAGCTCATCCCACACTTTGGGACATGATGATGGCTCTATATTCTTTGTATTTATTCCAGCAACTTTAAATGCTTCCTTTTTCTGAATGGTAATATTCATATTATTTCCTCCTTTGACTGTTAACATGAGCCTTACTCGTGAAACTGCACGGAAAGGCTTTCCTTTTCTTACTTCTGAAGGAGTATACCCATGAAAATTCTTAAAAGCCAGTCCAAATGAATCAGGTGAATCATAGCCGTATTCAAATGCAATTTCTATTATTTTCTCATCTGTTTCACGAATCTTCTTTGCAGCTTCAGTCAGCTTCCTTGCCCTTATATACTCGGATAAAGTTGTTTCAGTCAGAATTGAAAATATCCTGCGGAACATAGCATATGAGTAGCCTGACAGCTCCATAATCCTCTTTTCATCAATTTCATCTTTCATGACACTTTCAATATAATCAATGGTTTTATTAAATCCTTTCAATCATTCTCATTTACTTTTTTCTCCTTTCAATTCTATTATAACAGTTCCGAAGTCTTATTTCCCTATAAAGGCTGTACAAAATTTATAGGTTTTTATTCAATCTTTAATATTTTTACCATATTTTTTTGTGATATAATTATAAAAAAAGAACAGGAGCTGAGAAAAATGAAAAATATACAGTTATGAAACTCTTGATTCAACTAATGAATTTATGAAAAAAATAATGTTTCAAAAATACTATAACTGAAACTACCATGTTAAAAGCTAAAAACCAATCCAATCGTATAGACTGATATGAATCCAAATGAACAACCCATTAGCATTAAGATTTTTTTCAGAAAATGAACCTTTTAACGGAAAAATATACAACTAAAATTGCTGCTAATGAAGCTGTCATTCCCAATTTTAAATTATTTGATAATAATCCAATTAATATCAGGGACTGCCATTGATAAACTTGCTAATAATGGTAAATCTTTTGGAGCATTTACTTTTTTTAATTTTTAAATTTTCAATCATAATTTTACTTACCTCCCTTTTTAAATAATTATAATTTTTTTAAAAAAATTTACAAATAATAAAATTTCTTATTTTTTTAATCTTTTTATTTTTTTACAACTTTATTTAGCGTCATAAATCATTCCTGCTATCATTTTTTTCTTTTTCAGTCATCTGCTCTCCTTTCCTGAACTTTCTATCTTTTTTTCTATTTCTACTCTCATTTTATCACACTTTTTCTTTTTATTTCACAAATCATTTTCTTTAATTGAATAAAAAAATACCCCAATCAATTAAGATCGAAGCATTTTTTTACCTTTTTTTACAAAAATTCTTCATACTTGTAATTTTTTTATACATTTGTAAATAAATATTTTTTTATTATTACTTAACTTTTTATATCTAAACTACTTGTAAAAAAATTTTTAATTTTGAACACTAATTCAAATCTTCTCCATTGCTTGCAATAACTTTTTTATACCAGTCAAATGATTTTTTCTTGCTTCTCTTTAACGTTCCATTTCCATCGTTATCTCTATCTACATAGATAAATCCGTAACGTTTTTTCATTTCTCCAGTTCCCGCACTTACCAAGTCGATAGGTCCCCAAGTTGTATATCCTAGAAGTTCCACTCCATCCAGTTCAACTGCTTCCTTCATTGCCCTTATATGATCTCTTAAATAATCTATTCTGTAGTCATCTTCCACATATCCATTTTCATCTGGAACATCCACAGCTCCAAGCCCATTTTCCACAACAAACAGCGGTTTTTGGTATCTGTCATAAATTTCATTTATTGTTGTTCTAAATCCTAACGGATCTAATCCCCATCCCCAATCTGTAACTTCAATGTACGGATTTCTCATTGTTTTTAATAAGTTTCCTTCTCCAAGCTTATCAGCTTCGGCAGAAATACAACGAGTTGTATAATATGAAAAACTTACAAAATCAACTGTATTTTCCCTTAAAATTTCTTCATCTTCACTTGTAATTCCAACATTTATATTTTCTCTTTCAAAAAATTTCTTAGCATAATTAGGATAATATCCACGAGCCTGAACATCAATGAAGAAATAGTTTTCCCTGTCTTTTTCAAGCGCAACCCAGACATCTTCAGGCTTAGAAGTCAATGGATAAAATTTCCCAGCCGCAAGCATACATCCAATTTTATTTTCAGGATCAATTTCATGCCCGATTTTTGTAGCCCAAGCACTTGCCACTAATTCATTATGCGCTGCAGTATACAAAACTTGATTTTTATTTTCTCCTTCTTCAAACACAATTCCTGCTCCCATAAATGGTGCATGTAACAAAATATTGATTTCATTAAATGTAAGCCAGTATTTTACAAGTCCTTTATATCTAGTGAAAATTACAGTACACAATCTCTTGTAAAAATCAATAACTTTTCTGTTTCTCCATCCGCCATATTCCTTGATTAAATGAATCGGAAAATCAAAGTGAGTTATTGTAACTAATGGCTCAATCCCATATTTTCTACATTCCTTAAATACACTTTCATAAAATTCAAGTCCTTTTTCATTCGGAGTTTCTTCATCTCCATTCGGAAAAATCCGAGTCCACGCAATCGACATTCTATAAGTCTTAAATCCCATCTCAGCAAACAATGCAATATCTTCCTTATATCTATGATAAAAATCAATCGCTCCTTTAGCAGGATAAAAATGTTCATCATCAAATTCCAGCATTTTTCGCTTCCCAGTAATCACAGCAAGCCTATCTTCCCCAACTGGTGACAAATCCACATTGGCAAGTCCTCTTCCATCCACATCATAAGCACCTTCAAGCTGATTTGCAGCAGTAGCTCCACCCCACAAAAAGTCTTTTCTAAATCCCATCTCTATTTCCTCCTTAATAATTTTTATATTTTTAGTTATTTAAAATCAAAAGCAAAATTAGAAATATATCCAGTATACAATTAACCTTAAAATAAAAACTATAAAATAAATAAAAAAACAAAACTAAAAAGGGGAAAATATTCATTTAGAGCCATTCCCCACCATTTCAGTTTTGTCTAACCCAAATAGCAATAATCTAAAAATTTACAAGTTTATAATTTCACATATTCTTTTACATAGTAATTATACCCTAACTTTTTCATTTGTCAATAGAAATTTATTTTTTTGTTTTTTTATATTATTTAATAAACAATATTTAATTTAGTCTAATCTGAAATTTAAAAAAAATAGTACTAAATGTAATATCTCTAAATTATTCTGCATAATCAAAATCTTCTATTATTTTTTTCCAGATTCCCCATAGTAAAAATTTTTTTCAAATATTCCAATTTTTCTCTTCAGTTCCTTTTTCCTTTTTTTAAATATTCCAAGTTTATTTTTCATATTCATCCAGTTTCTGAACTCCCTTTTTTTATATTATCAAAAACTGCTTGTCTTGTAACTCCACATTGCTCTGCAATTTCTGAAAGAGAACTGTTTTCTTCCAGATAAAGTTCTAAATATTCTCTCTTTTTCTTTGGAAAAAGTTCGCCATAATAGGAAAAATAATACAGAATATTTTTAAAAAAATCATCTAATTTATCCATATATTTTTCAAACTCCCTTTATTTTTTTACTTTTTACAATTTGTTTTTTTCCATACATACTTTTTCCATTTTATTTTTTTATCAATTTTATTTTTTTCACAATTTTTATTTTTTTCTAAAATTGCTTTTATAATTTTCATTTTTCAATTCCAAAAAAACATCCTTAGAAATTTTTTTCACATTTTTTTCTAGCAATTCCAACGTCTTTTTTATAACTTTTTATTTTTCAAAATAAGCATTTATAAAAATTATTCAAAATATTTAAATAGAGATTACTGCCTTCTCCAACTCGTCTCTTTAATATTTTTCAACACTTCATCTACTATATTTTTCTGCCATTTTTCATCAAGTTTCAAATAAGGCTTTACCATATTGCTCAATATAATTGCTCCCTGAATTTCACTATCTTCCAGATCCTGCAATATTATCAAACTTTTTGCCATTTCACCGAATCCTGATACCGACCATTTTCCTCATAAAAAGCCCCCAAATTATTACAAATTCCAGCAAATATATATCCATTTTGAAAATTATTCTTTTTTATAAATTTTTATCGCCTTATGATATTTTTTTCCTCAACTTTTTCATAATTCTTCATAACTCTGTAAACCCTCAGCAAGATTAGCATTACAAGTCACATACGGAAGACTGTTTTTCACCATAAATCTCCAAAATAATATTTTCCGCCTTCGTCAATAATCTTACCGACTCATCAAATTTCCCCACATATTTCAATGCATTCCCCAATTCTGTCAAAATTTTCGCATTTTCTTCACTCTCCTGCCCAAAAAAATTCTTCTAAACAACACCCTCAATTCCCTCAAAACCTCAATTTCTTTCTCAATTTCCCCACTATTCAAATACTCTTCCCTTTTTCGCAAGCAATTCCTGAATTCTATTTTTCTTTTACTTCCTTTTCTTTCCCAGTCATTTATAATTTCCCTCTTTTTAAATTTTTTTATTTTTATACTCAAATTTATTTTTAAATTAAACTGCTAAAAAAATTATACGAATTTAAGAGTTGACTAAAATAGTCACAGTTTTTTTAAGTTCAGTTTTAAGACAGTTTTTACTATATATTCAAATCCCTTTAACAAATATTCCCGACAACTCCATTTTTGAAATAACTTATCAACAATTCAATATTAACCACTTTTTTTATTTAGCTATTATATTCATCCCCATTTAAAAGCTAAAAATTACATTCTATTTATTTTTTTCTTTCAATCTTTTTGTAAAAAAATTTACAACAAATTAACTATCTAAATAAAAAAATAGTATTAACCTCACCATATCAATATTATTTATAATATCATAATTCTTTAAATAAATCTAATTTTTTTCCTTTCTCCGTTTAAAAAGCGAATATTTATTTTTAATTATTTGAAAAATAAATATCAGGTTTAATCTGCTAAAAAGATTTATAAAATATTCGTTATTCAAAAAAATCAAAAAAATACACAAAAAAATATAATAATAAATAAAAAAAAACTCCGATAAGGAGAATACGACATGACAAAAAAATAAATTCAATTCTACAAATAAAAAAATGGCGTCCCCGGTTGGACTCGAACCAACGACCCTCTGATTAACAGTCAGATGCTCTAACCGGCTGAGCTACGGAGACACACATATTTAAAAAAAGTTTGGCAACTACCTATCTTCCCAGGACGAATCCAAGTATTTTAGGCACTAACAGACTTAACTGCCGGGTTCGAAATGTTTCCGGGTGTATCCCTGTCGTTATCATCACCAAACTATATATACATACTGTCCATTAAGACAATGAGAAATAAATAGCAGCAGTAAAAGATTATCTTAAAAGCAGACGTAATATTAGTACTAGTCAGCTGAATGCATTGCTGCACTTTCACCCCTAGCCTATCGACCATATGTTCTCTATGGATACTACGAATATTCATCTCAAAGTCGGCTTCCCGCTTAGATGCTTTCAGCGGTTATCCGTGCCAGACGTGACTACTCAGCCATGCCACTGGCGTGACAACTGATACATCAGAGGTCTGTCCAACCCGGTCCTCTCGTACTAAGGTTAGATCTTTACAATATTCAGGCGCCTGCAGTGGATAGGGACCGAACTGTCTCACGACGTTCTGAACCCAGCTCGCGTGCCTCTTTAATGGGCGAACAGCCCAACCCTTGGGACCTTCTCCAGCCCCAGGATGAGACGAGCCGACATCGAGGTGCCAAACACTTCCGTCGATATGGACTCTTGGGAAGTATCAGCCTGTTATCCCCGGGGTAGCTTTTATCCGTTGAGCGACGGTCCTTCCATGCGGAACCGCCGGATCACTAACTCCTACTTTCGTACCTGCTCGACCCGTCAGTCTTGCAGTCAAGCTCCCTTATGCGTTTGCACTCTTAGGCTGATTTCCATCCAGCCTGAGGGAACCTTTGAACGCCTCCGTTACTCTTTGGGAGGCGACCGCCCCAGTCAAACTGCCCACCTAGCACTGTCTCCGTTGCCAGATTAGAATTCCGACAGCATATGGTTGGTATTCCAACAGCGACTCAGCAATGGCTGACGCCATTGCATCACAGTCTCCCAACTATCCTATACACACATTGCCAGAACCCAATGCCAAGCTACAGTAAAGCTCCACGGGGTCTTTCCGTCCTACTGCAGGTAGCCGGTATCTTCACCGGCATTACAACTTCACCAGGTCTCCAGCCAAGACAGCTCTCAAATCATTTCACCATTCGTGCAGGTCGGAACTTACCCGACAAGGAATTTCGCTACCTTAGGACCGTTATAGTTACGGCCGCCGTTCACCAGGGGCTTCAAATCGGAGCTCTCACTCCTCCTCTTAACCTTCCGGCACTGGGCAGGTGTCAGCCCATATACGTCGCCTTTCAGCTTAGCATAGACCTGTGTTTTTGGTAAACAGTTGCTTGAGACTCTTCACTGCGGCCTGTTTCCCCTGGGAGCGCTTCTCTCCTTCCAGGTATGTCAGGCACCCCTTCTCCCGAAGTTACAGGGGCTATTTTTGCAGAGTTCCTTAGCTAGAGTTATCCTGTCGGCCTTAAGTTTCTCACTCTGTCCACCTGTGTCGGTTTTACAGTACGGGCGCTGCTTCTCATCGATAGAAGTTTTTTTCTTGGCAGTGTAGGGATCTGCGACTTATGCAAATGCACTTCCCCGTCAGGTCTCACGTTTAGGCGTGCGGATTTGCCTGCACGCCCACGCTGGAGCCCTTAGAAAGGCTAAACCGTCAGCGCTTCTCGCATACGCTTCCTGCGTCACTCCGTCTCTCAAGCGATAACAGCGGTACAGGAATATTAACCTGTTTTTCCATTCGCCGTCACAATTTTTGCTTATGCTTAGGTCCCGACTTCCCCAGGGCGGACAAGCGCTCCCCTGAAACCTTGGACTTCCGGCCGGCGGGATTCTCGCCCGCCTTCTCGCTACTCATTCCTGCATTCTCGCTTCTGATACCTCCAGGACGGCCTTGCGGCATCCGCTTCGACGGCCTACAGAACGCTCTCCTACCAAGATACAGTGTATCTTCCGCAGCTTCGGTTTATGTCTTAGCCCCGTTACATCTTCGGCGCAGGCACTCTCGACCAGTGAGCTATTACGCACTCTTTCAAGGCATGGCTGCTTCTAAGCCAACCTCCTGGTTGTCTATGAATGTCCACCTCCTTTCCCACTTAGACATAATTAGGGACCTTAGCTGGCGGTCTGGGCTGTTCCCCTCTCGTCCGAGGACCTTGTCATCCACGGACTCACTCCTGAACATGATATATGGTATTCGCAGTTTGCTTGATTTCGGTAAGCAGTACGCCCCCTAGATCATACAGAGCTCTACCCCCACATATCTCAGTTCAAGGCTGCACCTAAATGCATTTCGGAGAGAACGAGCTATCTCCTAGTTCGATTGGCTTTTTCACCCCTAGACCTATCTCATCTCCCAACTTTTTCAACGGCGGTGAGTTCGGCCCTCCACTGAGTCTTACCTCAGCTTCAGCCTGGACAGGCCCTAGATCACTAGGTTTCGCGTCTATGACTGGCGACTTGACGCCCTATTAAGACTTGGTTTCCGCTTCGGCTCCGTTTATTAACCTTGCCACCAGTCATAACTCGCAGGATGATTAACCAAAATCCACGCAGTCACACATAACGTGCTCCTACCGTTTGTAAGCACACGGTTTCAAATTCTATTTCACTCCCTTGCTCAGGGTTCTTTTCACCTTTCCCTCACGGTACTCTTCACTATCGGTCAACAACAGTATTTAGCCTTACGTGATTTGGTCCACGCTGATTCACGCCAGATTCCTCGTGCCTGACGCTACTCGGGTGCTTCCAGTCTCCACATATGCTTTATGTTCTACAGGACTTTCACCTTCTTCGGTCCAGCTTCCCAACTGGTTCCACTTACACATATGCAGATTAAACATTATGACAATCCGTTAATGGAAGTCCCGCAACCCCGTGCCAGCAACGCTGTCCGCTTGACACTGGCACGGTTTAGGGCTTTTCCCTGTTCGCTCGCCGCTACTTGGGGAATCGTTTTTTTACTTTCTTTTCCTCCTGCTACTTAGATGTTTCAGTTCGCAGGGCTTGCCGTTTTCACGCATGCCCTCCAGGCATGCAGGTTTACCATTCGGAAATCCGGGGATCAATGATTATGTGCATCTTCTCCCGGCTTATCGCAGCTTATCACGTCCTTCATCGGCTGTTGCTGCCTAGGCATCCTCCGTGTGCCCTTATTAGCTTTTATATCCAGAATAACTTTTTACTCTAGTTTAGTTATAATCTTTTACCTACTATTCATTTCCCATTGTCCTAACAGTTATAAAGATATATAAAGAAGCAGTGCCTGTTTCTCCTTAGAAAGGAGGTGATCCATCCGCACGCTTCCGGTACGGATACCTTGTTACGACTTCACCCCAATCACTATCCACACCTTAGATGCTTTCCTCCTTGCGGTTGGACCGGCAGCTTCAGGTGCAGACAACTCTCGTGGTGTGACGGGCGGTGTGTACAAGACCCGAGAACGTATTCACCGCAGCATTGCTGATCTGCGATTACTAGCGATTCCAGCTTCATGAAGTCGAGTTGCAGACTTCAATCCGAACTTGGACCGGCTTTTAAAGATTGGCTTGGCGTTGCCGCCTTGCGGCTCTCTGTACCGGCCATTGTGGCACGTGTGTAGCCCAGATCGTAAGGGGCATGATGACTTGACGTCATCCCCACCTTCCTCCTGCTCTTCGCAGGCAGTCTTGCTAGAGTTCCCAACCTAATGATGGCAACTAGCAATAGGGGTTGCGCTCGTTGCGGGACTTAACCCAACATCTCACGACACGAGCTGTCGACAGCCATGCACCACCTGTCTCTGCGTTCCCGGAGGCACAGCCTGCTCTCGCAGGCGCTTCGCAGGATGTCAAGATCTGGTAAGGTTCCTCGCGTTGCGTCGAATTAAACCACATGCTCCACCGCTTGTGCGGGTCCCCGTCAATTCCTTTGAGTTTCAGCCTTGCGGCCCGTACTCCCCAGGCGGATTACTTATCGCATTAGCTTCGGCACGGACACTCTTCATGCCCACACCCAGTAATCATCGTTTACAGCTAGGACTACCAGGGTATCTAATCCTGTTTGCTCCCCTAGCTTTCGCACTTCAGCGTCAGTTACCGTCCAGTGAACTATCTTCATCATCGGCATTCCTGCACATATCTACGAATTTCACCTCTACTCGTGCAGTTCCGTCCACCTCTCCAGTACTCTAGCCACATAGTTTCCAGGGCAGGCTTGCGGTTGAGCCGCAAGTTTTTCACCCAGACTTATCTGGCCGCCTAGATGCCCTTTATGCCCAATAATTCCGGATAACGCTTGCGACATACGTATTACCGCGGCTGCTGGCACGTATTTAGCCGTCGCTTCTTCTGCAGGTACCGTCATTTTTTTCTTCCCTGCTGAAAGCACTTTTACAATCCGAAAACGCTTCATCGTGCACACAGAATTGCTGGATCAGGGTTGCCCCCATTGTCCAATATTCCCCACTGCTGCCTCCCGTAGGGAGTAAGGGCCGTATCTCAGTCCCCTTGTGGCCGTCCACCCTCTCAGGCCGGCTACCTATCATCGCCTTGGTGGGCCGTTACCCCCACCAACAAGCTAATAGGACGCAAGGCTCTCCTGCAGCATCTCTTTTCATCAGGCTGGACATGAGTCCGCCTGACTTTACCAGGTCTTATCAGTCGTTTCCGTCTGTTATCCCTGACTGCAGGGCAAGTTCCTTACGCGTTACTCACCCGTCCGCCTTGGCTAGGCTGTGCAAGCACAGCTTCGCCAAAGACTTGCATGTGTTAAGCATTCTGTCAGCGTTCATCCTGAGCCAGGATCAAACTCTTCATTCAATATATTTACATATATTTAAATTTCACCTAATTAGTCTTGACGTTATCTTTTTCAAGATACTTGACTTTATTGATTATACACTTAATTGCTTCTTTACATTATTAATATCTCTATTGTCCGTTGATACATTTTCGTATCGACAAGATATATATTATCATAAAAGAAAATATTTGTCAACTACTTTTTTGAAATTTTTTTCAAATTTTCTCAATTTTATTCTTGCATTATATTAGTTATACAAGTTTTTGAATCCCATTTTTTTCCTTATTATATTACTATACAATACACTATTGATACCATATTGTTTTTATTTTTTTCAAAATAATTAATCAAAAATTAATTTTATGTTTTTTTAATAATAAAAAAATCAATTATTTCCTTTATTTAAAGACTTCAATCCACTTTTTTTAAGTTTTTTTCTTTAATTTTTATTTTTAATATTAATTATTGTTAAGAATCCTTTGTCATTAGTGCTTTTAAACAGGATTTAATAAAAAAAATAAAATATACTCTAATATTTTTTTGATATATTATGATACAATACTTTAAATTAATTTATCTGTTTAATTAAGATTATTTGAGAAAAATATTTAGGTATTTATAGAAAAAGAGGTGATCTGAGAAATACTGAATATTGATTCAAAATTGAATATTTAAATTAATAAAAAGAATTAAAAAAATGGAGGGATTAAAGTTATGGAAAAAAATATTGAAAGGATTTTTATTTATTTTTACAGATAATGAAAATATCGAAAAAAATTGAACAATGAGATGTGTAAAAAAATTTTTTTATTTGAAAAAGGAAGAAATTAAAGACAAGAATATTAAAAAAAGTTCAATTTGATAATCTGACATTTGGAATTTATTTTTTTCTAAAGCTGATGATAATAAAGGAAGAATACTTGTTTTTAAAAAAATAAAAAAAGAAAATAAAATGCGGGCATTTTTTTCTATAAATGGAGTAAAAAAAGGAATTTTTATACTGATTTATATTTTTCTAATTTTTACATAATAATGAAAAAAAGAAAAAAATATTATTTTTTTGAAGAACTTATTGAGAAAAATTTTTGGGAGTTATTAAAATAAAAGAGTTAAACTTATAACAATATAATAAATTTATTTTTTTGAGAGTGTAAAAAAATATTAAAGAAATAAAAATTTCTTGAAATTCTTATTTATCAAGAATCTGTAGATTTACTACTACAATTTCACAAAAATTTACACTCTCATTTTTTAGTATTTAATATTTTTTTGCGAGAATAAATAAAATATAATTTTTATAGAAATTTAATATTTTAAAAATAACATAGTACATCATTTTTATTTAAATAATCTCCAGTTTTGATAGATTTTTATCTTGTAAAAAAATCAGATATAAAAAAATTTTTTTAAAAAAAATAATTTGATTTTTTAAAAAAATAGGGGTATACTTTAATTGTAAAGAATAAAAAAATGGAGGTATTTATATGAAAGTTTTAGCTATGATTTTTAGCTGGTGGAAGAGGTTCAAGACTTGACATTCTATCAGAAAAAAAAGAGTTAAACCAAGTGTTCCTTTTTGCTGGAAAATTTAGAATAATAGATTTTTGCACTTAGTAACTGTTCAAATTCAGGTATTTACGATGTTGCATTACTTACTCAATATTTGCCATTATCATTAAATGAACATATTGGTTCTGGAAAACCTTGGGATTTTTGACAGAAGAGATTCTAGCATTACAATGTTACAGCCACATGAAAAAAACTTGGTGGCAATTCTTGGTATCAAGGAACTGCCGATGCGATTAGACAAAATATTGACTTTATTAAAAAAATAAAAAAATCCTAAATATGTATTAATTTTTATCTGGAGATCATATTTACAAAATGGATTACAGATGGATGTTAAAAGAACATGAAGAAAATGATGCTGAATTGACAATAGCTGTACAACCTGTACCTATTGAAGAAGCAAGCAGATTTGGTATTTTTTTGAAGTTGATAAAGATAAAAAAATATTAAACTTTGAAGAAAAAAACCTGCAGAACCAAAAAAAGTAATTTAGCTTCAATGGGAATTTATATTTTTCAACACTGATTCTTTACTAGAATATCTTGAAAAAAATTAGAAAATAGCGATTTAGATTTTTGGAAAACATGTTATTCCTTCAATGATTCAAGAAGATAGAAAAGTTTATGTTCACACTTATGACAGTTATTGGAAAGATGTAGGAACTTATGATTCATACTTGGAAGCAAATTTGGACTTAATCAAAAAAATCTGAAGAAGTTGGAATTAACTTGTACGACCAAGGATGGAAAAATTTATACAGAAGTGAAGACTTAGCACCAGTAAGATTGGAGTTACAGGAAGTGTTCAAAATTCATTAATCTGTAATGGATGTAAAAATTGAAGGAAGTGTTGAAAATTCAGTATTAGGACCAGGTGTTACTGTTAGAAAAGGGGCAACTGTTAGAAATAGTATAATTTTTTTCTGGAACTTATGTAGATGAAAAATTCTCACCTAGATACTATTATTGCCGATAAGAAAAACATATATTGGTAAAAAAATTCATTTTATAGGAAATGGAAATGCAAATATTCCAAATAAAGAACGTCCAGACTTTATTATCTTCAGGAATTACAGTTATTGGAAAAAGGTGTAGTTATACCTGATGGATCAATTGTTGGTAAAAAAATGTAAGAATTTTTTTGCTGGAGTAAAAAGTACATGATGACAATAGATTAATAGAACCAGGAGAAACTATTAAATGGTAATCTAATTGTTTAATATAAGAAATTTTTTTAATAAGGGTGATTAATTTGAAAATTGTATATTTGGCATCTGAAGTGGCTCCGTTTTATAAATCTGGTGGATTAGCCGATGTTCTTGGTGCATTGCCTAAAAAAAATGCAGGAATTGGGACATGAAGTTTCTATAATAATGCCTAAATATGACATAATACCATTAAAGTATCTTGAAAAAAACTAGAATGGGTTGCAAGACTTGAGAGTCACGGAGATGTATTTAATTTGGTAAGATATCCTGATGACAAAATAAATTATTATTTTATTGAAAATAAAGCATTATATGAAAAGAGGACATGTTTATGGAGATTTTTGACCAAGATGTTCAATATGCGATGTTTTTCAGAATTGGCACTCAGATTCTTAAAAGAAATTAATTTACAGGCTGATATTTTACACTGTAATGACTGGCAAACTGGTCCAGTTCCATATTTTTTAAATGTCAGATATAATTATGATCCGTTTTACTGGGACATGAGAACTGTTTATTCAATTCACAATCTAATGTATCAAGGTAGATTCTCTAAATATTCATTTTGAAAGAATGGGATATTATATGGATGATAGAAATGATCTAAACTTTCATGGAAATCGGAATAGGATATGGTGATGTAGTAAATACAGTAAGTCCGACTTATGCTGAAGAAATAAAATATGCATATTTTTGGTGAAGGGCTTGAATGGATTACAAACAGAAAAATATATTCATGGTATTTTTAAACGGAATAGATACAGATGTGTTTAACCCTGAAACAACAAAAAGGGATAATTCACTTTAATAAAGAATCTTTGGATAAAAAAACGAGAAAATAAATATTTATTACAAGAAAAAAATTAGGACTTCAAAATCAGATGTTGCTCTAATTTCAATAATTTCAAGACTTGTTGAAGGAAAGGGATTGGATCTAGTATCTGCAGCTCTTGAAAATCTACTGCAATATGATGCAGTCAAATTGTAATTTTTAGGAAGTGGAGATAAATTTTACGAAGACTATTATAACCATCTAGCTTGGAAGTATCCTGATAAATTCAAAGTTTATCTTGGTTATAATGGACAGCTTGCAAATGAAAATTTATGCTGGAAGTGACATGTTTTTAATGCGCTTCAAGATATGAACCTTGTGGACTTAGTCAAATGATTGCAATGAGATTTGGAACTATCCCAATCGTAAAGGAAACTGGTGGATTAAAAAGATTCTGTCAAACCTTATAACATCTTTACAGATGAAGGAAATGGATTCTCATTCACAAACTTTAATGCAGATGATATGTTATTTACAATAAAAAGTTGCAGAAGGAATTTATTATGATAGACCTGACATTTGGGAAAAAAATTAGTTAAAAGAAATATGGATTTAGATTTTTTTCTTGGGATAGATCTGCAAAAGAATATGAAAAAAACTTTATGAATTAGCTAAATCTTATTAATTATAAAAAAATCAAATTTATACAAAAAAATGGAGTAAAACAATATTGTTAAACTCCATTTTTTTATTGTATTCAGAACTATTTAAAAATTAAACCATAGATTCAGGGTTTGAGTAAAATTATCATAACTTTTTGAGTTCAGTTTTTAAAACAGTTTTCTATAAATAAAAAAACTCCGCTAAGGAGAATATGACATAACAAAAAAATAAATTCAATTCTGCAAATAAAAAAATGGCGTCCCCGGTTGGACTCAGAACCAACGACCCTCTGATTAACAGTCAGATGCTCTAACCGGCTGAGCTACGGAGACACACATATTTAAAAAAAGTTTGGCAACTACCTATCTTCCCAGGACGAGATCAAGTATTTTTAGGCACTAACAGACTTAACTGCCGGGTTCGAAATGTTTCCGGGTGTATCCCTGTCGTTATCATCACCAAACTAGATATACATACTGTCCATTAAGACAATGAGAAATAAATAGCAGCAGTAAAAGATTATCTTAAAAGCAGACGTAATATTAGTACTAGTCAGCTAAATGCATTGCTGCACTTTACACCCTAACCTATCGACCATATGTTCTCTATGGATACTACGAATATTCATCTCAAAGTCGGCTTCCCGCTTAGATGCTTTCAGCGGTTATCCGTACCAGACGTGACTACTCAGCCATGCCACTGGCGTGACAACTGATACATCAGAGGTCTGTCCAGCCCGGTCCTCTCGTACTAAGGTCAGATCTTTTTCAATATTCAGGCGCCTGCAGTGGATAGGGACCGAACTGTCTCACGACGTTCTGAACCCAGCTCGCGTGCCTCTTTAATGGGCGAACAGCCCAACCCTTGGGACCTTCTCCAGCCCCAGGATGAGACGAGCCGACATCGAGGTGCCAAACACTTCCGTCGATATGGACTCTTGGGAAGTATCAGCCTGTTATCCCCAGGGTAGCTTTTTATCCGTTGAGCGACGGTCGCTTCCATGCGGAACCGCCGGATCACTAACTCCTACTTTCGTACCTGCTCGACCCGTCAGTCTTGCAGTCAAGCTCCCTTATGCGTTTGCACTCTTAGGCTGATTTCCATCCAGCCTGAGGGAACCTTTGAACGCCTCCGTTACTCTTTGGGAGGCGACCGCCCCAGTCAAACTGCCCACCTAGCACTGTCTCCGTTGCCAGATTAGAATTCCGACAGCATATGGTTGGTATTCCAACAGCGACTCAGCAATGGCTGACGCCATCGCATCACAGTCTCCCAACTATCCTATACACATTGCCAGAACCCAATGCCAAGCTACAGTAAAAGCTCCACGGGGTCTTTCCGTCCTACTGCAGGTAGCCGGTATCTTCACCGGCATTACAACTTCACCAGGTCTCCAGCCAAGACAGCTCTCAAATCATTTCACCATTCGTGCAGGGTCGGAACTTACCCGACAAAGGAATTTCGCTACCTTAGGACCGTTATAGTTACGGCCGCCGTTCACCGGGGCTTCAAATCGGAGCTCTCACTCCTCCTCTTAACGCTTCCGGCACTGGGCAGGGTGTCAGCCCATATACGTCGCCTTTCAGCTTAGCATAGACCTGTGTTTTTTTGGTAAACAGTTGCTTGAGACTCTTCACTGCGGCCTGTTTCCCCTGGGAGCGCTTCTCTCCTTCAGGTATGTCAGGCACCCCTTCTCCCGAAGTTACAGGGGCTATTTTGCAGAGTTCCTTAGCTAGAGTTATCCTGTCGGCCTTAAGTTTCTCACTCTGTCCACCTGTGTCGGTTTACAGTACGGGCGCTGCTTCTCATCGATAGAAGTTTTTTTCTTGGCAGTGTAGGGATCTGCGACTTATGCAAATGCACTTCCCCGTCAGGTCTCACGTTTAGGCGTGCGGATTTGCCTGCACGCCCACGCTGGAGCCCTTAGAAAGGCTAAACCGTCAGCGCTTCTCGCATACGCTTCCTGCGTCACTCCGTCTCTCAAGCGATAACAGCGGTACAGGAATATTAACCTGTTTTTCCATTCGCCATCACAATTTTGCTTATGCTTGGGTCCCGACTTCCCCAGGGCGGACAAGCGCTTCCCCTGGAAACCTTGGACTTCCGGCCGGCGGGATTCTCGCCCGCCCTTCTCGCTACTCATTCCTGCATTCTCGCTTCTGATACCTCCAGGACGGCCTTGCGGCATCCGCTTCGACGGCCTACAGAACGCTCTCCTACCAAGATACAGTGTATCTTCCGCAGCTTCGGTTTATGTCTTAGCCCCGTTACATCTTCGGCGCAGGCACTCTCGACCAGTGAGCTATTACGCACTCTTTCAAGGCATGGCTGCTTCTAAGCCAACCTCCTGGTTGTCTATGAATGTCCACCTCCTTTCCCACTTAGACATAATTAGGGACCTTAGCTGGCGGTCTGGGCTGTTCCCCTCTCGTCCGAGGACCTTGTCATCCACGGACTCACTCCTGAACATGATATATGGTATTCGCAGTTTGCTTGATTTCGGTAAGCAGTACGCCCCCTAGATCATACAGAGCTCTACCCCCACATATCTCAGTTCAAGGCTGCACCTAAATGCATTTCGGAGAGAACGAGCTATCTCCTAGTTCGATTGGCTTTTCACCCCTAGACCTATCTCATCTCCCAACTTTTCAACGGCGGTGAGTTCGGCCCTCCACTGAGTCTTACCTCAGCTTCAGCCTGGACAGGCCTAGATCACTAGGTTTCGCGTCTATGACTGGCGACTTGACGCCCTATTAAGACTTGGTTTCCCTTCGGCTCCGTCTATTAACCTTGCCACCAGCCATAACTCGCAGGATGATTAACCAAAATCCACGCAGTCACACATAAACGTGCTCCTACCGTTTGTAAGCACACGGTTTCAAATTCTATTTCACTCCCTTGCTCAGGGTTCTTTTCACCTTTTCCCTCACGGTACTCTTCACTATCGGTCAACAACAGTATTTAGCCTTACGTGATTTGGTCCACGCTGATTCACGCCAGATTCCTCGTGCCTGACGCTACTCGGGTGCTTCCAGTCTCCACATATGCTTTATGTTCTACAGGACTTTCACCTTCTTCGGTCCAGCTTCCCAACTGGTTCCACTTACACATATGCAGATTAAACATTATGACAATCCGTTAATGGAAGTCCCGCAACCCCGTGCCAGCAACGCTGTCCGCTTGACACTGGCACGGTTTAGGCTTTTCCCTGTTCGCTCGCCGCTACTTGGGGAATCGTTTTTTTACTTTCTTTTCCTCCTGCTACTTAGATGTTTCAGTTCGCAGGCTTGCCGTTTTTCACGCATGCCCTCCAGGCATGCAGGTTTACCCATTCGGAAATCCGGGGATCAATGATTATGTGCATCTTCTCCCGGCTTATCGCAGCTTATCACGTCCTTCATCGGCTGTTGCTGCCTAGGCATCCTCCGTGTGCCCTTATTAGCTTTTATATCCAGAATAACTTTTTACTCTAGTTTAGTTATAATCTTTTACCTACTATTCATTTCCCATTGTCCTAACAGTTATAAAGATATATAAAGAAGCAGTGCTTGTTTCTCCTTAGAAAGGAGGTGATCCATCCGCACGCTTCCGGTACGGATACCTTGTTACGACTTCACCCCAATCACTATCCACACCTTAGATGCTTTCCTCCTTGCGGTTGGACCGGCGAGCTTCAGGTGCAGACAACTCTCGTGGTGTGACGGGCGGTGTGTACAAGACCCGAGAACGTATTCACCGCAGCATTGCTGATCTGCGATTACTAGCGATTCCAGCTTCATGAAGTCGAGTTGCAGACTTCAATCCGAACTTGGACCGGCTTTAAAGATTGGCTTGGCGTTGCCGCCTTGCGGCTCTCTGTACCGGCCATTGTAGCACGTGTGTAGCCCAGATCATAGGGGCATGATGACTTGACGTCATCCCCACGCTTCCTCCTGCTCTTCGCAGGCAGTCTTGCTAGAGTTCCCAACCTAATGATGGCAACTAGCAATAGGGGTTGCGCTCGTTGCGGGACTTAACCCAACATCTCACGACACGAGCTGTCGACAGCCATGCACCACCTGTCTCTGCGTTCCCGGAGGCACAGCCTGCTCTCGCAGGCGCTTCGCAGGATGTCAAGATCTGGTAAGGGTTCCTCGCGTTGCGTCGAATTAAACCACATGCTCCACCGCTTGTGCGGGTCCCCGTCAATTCCTTTGAGTTTCAGCCTTGCGGCCGTACTCCCCAGGCGGATTACTTATCGCATTAGCTTCGGCACGGACACTCTTCATGCCCACACCCAGTAATCATCGTTTACAGCTAGGACTACCAGGGTATCTAATCCTGTTTGCTCCCCTAGCTTTCGCACTTCAGCGTCAGTTACCGTCCAGTGAACTATCTTCATCATCGGCATTCCTGCACATATCTACGAATTTCACCTCTACTCGTGCAGTTCCGTCCACCTCTCCAGTACTCTAGCCACATAGTTTCCAGGGCAGGCTTGCGGTTGAGCCGCAAGTTTTTCACCCCAGACTTATCTGGCCGCCTAGATGCCCTTTATGCCCAATAATTCCGGATAACGCTTGCGACATACGTATTACCGCGGCTGCTGGCACGTATTTAGCCGTCGCTTCTTCTGCAGGTACCGTCATTTTTTTCTTCCCTGCTGAAAGCACTTTTACAATCCGAAAACGCTTCATCGTGCACACAGAATTGCTGGATCAGGGTTGCCCCCATTGTCCAATATTCCCCACTGCTGCCTCCCGTAGGGAGTAAGGGCCGTATCTCAGTCCCCTTGTGGCCGTCCACCCTCTCAGGCCGGCTACCTATCATCGCCTTGGTGGGCCGTTACCCCACCAACAAGCTAATAGGACGCAAGGCTCTCCTGCAGCATCTCTTTTCATCAGGCTGGACATGAGTCCGCCTGACTTTACCAGGTCTTATCAGTCGTTTCCGTCTGTTATCCCTGACTGCAGGGCAAGTTCCTTACGCGTTACTCACCCGTCCGCCTTGGCTAGGCTGTGCAAGCACAGCTTCGCCAAAAGACTTGCATGTGTTAAGCATTCTGTCAGCGTTCATCCTGAGCCAGGATCAAACTCTTCATTCAATATATTTACATATATTTAAATTTCACCTAATTAGTCTTGACGTTATCTTTTTCAAGATACTTGACTTTATTGATTATACACTTAATTGCTTCTTTACATTATTAATATCTCTATTGTCCGTTGATACATTTTTCGTATCGACAAGATATATATTATCATAAAAGAAAATATTTGTCAACTACTTTTTTTGAAAAATTTTTTTAAATGGCTTAAAAAAATTATAGTGGTTTTTGCTGGTATCCCAGTTTTTTCTTGGGTATTTTTTTCACTTGTCTTTTTTTAATTTTAAAATTTCTAATATTATTCTTTTTATCTTCATTTTTCTGGCAATTTAAATTCAAAAAAATATTATTTATTTTTTTGCATTTAAAAATTTTTAAAAAGCCTTTTTAGATTCTTCTATTTCGTTTAAATTTAATTTTTGTGGCAGAAAACGGCCATTTACTTTTTATAAATGGAATCATGTATTCTAAAATTATTCTTAGATTGGCCACTCCTCGACAAAGTGCAACATCATAGATTTCACGGTTATTTTTTTATTAACTCTTCAGAACGTTCAAAACTTGTATTTACATTTTTTTAAATTTAATTCTTTTATTACTTCATTTATAAAGTCTATTTTTTTCTAACTGAATCAACTAATAAAAAAATTTCTTTCTGGGTAATAAATAGCAAGTACAAGTCCTGAAATCCTGCACCTGTCCCAACATCAATAAATGATTTTTTTCATTATCATTTATAACTTTTGTTAAAAAAATAATGAATCTACAAAGTGTTTTTTTCCAACATTCCTTTTTTTATCTCTAATTGCTGTCAAATTCATGACTTGATTTTTTTATATAAAAGTTCTAAAAAAATTTCATCATCTTTCCAATTTTTTTCATTTTCCACTTTAATTTCTGATTTTTTTCAAGTAAACTTATAAAATATTCTTTAAAAATCAATATTTTTCCAATTTTTTTCTCCTAATTTCTATTTTTTTCATTTTTATTTTAAAAACTCCATCCAGATACATCAACAATACTGAGATATCTGCTGGTGTTACTCCAGACATCCTAGATAGCTTGCCCAACGTTATACGGCTGATTTTTCCTTCAAACGTTGTTTCGCTTCTCTCGTAATTCCCTTCATTTTTCATAATCAAAATCTTTAGGAATTTTTTTGTCATCAAGTTTATGCTGTTTTTTTCCATAATTTGCATTGCTTTGGCGATATAGCTTCGTATTTTTGTCTGAACTTCAATCTGATATTCAGTTTCAGCATCAAAACTTAAATTTGGTGCATTTTCAATAATTTCAGCAATGTACTTTATATCTTGATATATCACTTTTTGGACGACGCAAAATTTCTTTTTAATGTAGTACCGCTCTTTAGACTTTCATTATATTTGTCAAGAATTTCCACGAGTCTTTCGTTGCTAGTTCCTAATTTTATATTTTCCAGTTTCTCCATAGTTTCTTTGACATTTTTTTTCTTTTCCTGCACAATGTCATAATATTTTTTATCCAAAAGTCCGATTTTATATGCCTTTTCAGAAAGCCTGATGTCAGCATTGTCTTCACGTAAAAATAAGGCGGAATTCGGATCTTGCTGTAAACATTCTATATGGCTCAAATAATTCTTTGTTTATCAAATCATCTATCATCGTTCCGATATAAGAGCTTTCTCTATCCAAAATAAACGGTTCTTCTCCTTTTATTTTAAGAGCTGCATTAATTCCAGCAATAATTCCTTGTGCAGCCGCTTCTTCATAACCGCTTGTACCATTAACGCCCAGCCAGATAAAAGCCCTTTTACTTTTCTTGTTTCAAGTGTGTAATCAAGTTCGCTTGGATCTACAATATCATATTCCACAGCATATCCATATCGCATTATATGGGCATTTTCAAGTCCATTAATTGTATTTACAATTTTTTGCTGCAAACTGGCAGGATAGCTTGTAGAAAGTCCGCTTATGTAAACTTCCGCTGTTTCAAAGCCTTCTGGCTCTAAAAATAAATGATGGCTGTCCTTGTCGTTGAATTTTACAACTTTATCTTCAATTGACGGGCAATATCTTGGTCCTGTACTGCTTATGCTTCCGTTATACATTGGTGCTTTGTCTAAATTATCAAGTATTATTTTATGTGTTGTTTCATTTGTTCTTGTTAAATAGCAAGATAATTGGGGTTTTTCCAAAATTTCGCTATTTGGAGTTCTCATTGAAAATTTTAATGGAACTCCTGTTATTCCAGGCTGCTCTTCAAGTTTTTCAAGATTTAACGTTCTAATATCAAGTCTTGGAGGAGTTCCTGTTTTAAATCTTCCCATTTTTAATCCTAATGACTTTAGTGAACTTGTCAAATCATCAGCAGATAATTCTCCCATTCTTCCGCCTTTTTACGTTTATCTCCAATATACAAAAGCCCTCTCAAAAATGTTCCTGTTGCAAGCACAACTGCTTTTGCAAAAAATTCCATTCCAGTTTTAGTTTTTATTCCCTTTACAACTTTTTCTATTCTTTTAGAACCATTTTCAACAATTTCAATTTCATCAACAATCAATTCCGTAACAATATCCTGTATAGTATCAAGATTTTCCTGATGTTCTATTGTTCTTTTCATCTCTCTTGCATAAATTTTTCTATCTGCCTGAGCTCTCAACGAACGAACTGCCGGTCCTTTCTTTGTATTTAAAATTCTCATCTGCACAAAACTTTTGTCCATATTTCGTCCAATTTCTCCACCTAAAGCATCAACTTCCTTAGCCAGATGACTTTTTGCAGGTCCTCCTACCGATGGATTGCAGGACATAACCCCTATATTATCAAGCGTTATCGTAAAAATTGCCGTTTTCAATCCTAATCTTGCCGATGCCAAAGCTGCTTCATTTCCCGCATGTCCAGCACCAACTACAATTACATCATAATTTCTCATTATATAATATGTAATTTTTTTATTTTAAAATTACATTCTCCTTTCGATTTTAAGTATACTTTACATAATCCATTATATATTAATATTTTGTTTTTCAATGTGATATTTTTTTACAGATTTTTTTATAAACTCATTTTTCTTAACTTTCATTATAACAAAATTATCAGCAATATCTTCTTTTTTTATTTTTCTGTTAAAACTGTTGAATTAATAATTTTTACGACTTTTTTTCATTTCCATTTTTTTCACTTAATTCTGCTCGTTCTTCTTGTGCGTTTTTCTAAAAAAATATAGTTCAAAATGATTTCTTGTTTCAAGAATTCTCTGAATTTTATGTTTTTCAGCAAATAATTTTTAATTTAATGCTTAAAATGAATTTTTTTCATCTGTTCTGGAATTTTTTTCCAAACCTATCTCTCACTTCATCAAAGCAATTCAGCCAATTCCTCATTTGTTTCAAGCATTGCAAAACCGCTTATAGATATTTAACCTTTCATCCTTTTTCAATATACGTTTCAGGAATAAATCCTCTCTCATCCAGAATAATTTCTACATTTTCAATTTTTTTCCACAAATTTGCCCTTTTTGCCTACGAATTTCCTCATTTAACATTTTTTTATATACAAGTCATAGCCAAAAGTTTCAATCGTTCCGTGCTGCTTATCTCCTAAAATTTCTCCAGCACCACGTATTTTCAAGTCTTCCATCGAAATTTGAAAACCGCCTGATTTTACCCCTTCCACTTTTAGCATGCTTTCTTCCTTTTGCCGCCCCTGCTTTGTAATATTTCTCGTTTTTTTAATAAATAGCAGTATCCTTGCCTGTTGCTACGCCCTACACGCCCTTTCAGCTGATACACCTGCGATAATCCTAGTCCAGTAAAGTTTTCAATCAGAATTGTATTGGCATTTCCCACATCAATTCCATTTTCAATAATTGTAGAAGCAATTAAAATATCAAACTGCCCATTTTCAAAACGTAGTAATTTATCTTTAATTTCCTTTGGCGGAAGCTGTCCATTTTATAAATTCGATTTTTTTACAAAAGTCAGGCAGTATTTCCTTCAGTTCCTTCAATTTTTTTCCTTCATATTTTTTTACATCGTTATAAATATAAAAAAACTTGCCCGTCACGTGACAATTCACGTAAAATTGCCATTTTTATTGTTTCCTCATCCCAATCTAGAACTTCTGTTATAATGGGAAGCCGATTTGTCGGAGGCGTGTCAATTATGGAAATTTCACGAATTCCAAACATCGTAAGGTTTAATGTACGTGGAATCAGGGTTGCAGTTAATGTTAGCACATCAGCTTTTTCCCGCCGTGCGCTTCAGTTTTTTTCCTTGGCTTTTTACACCAAATTTCTGCTCTTCATCAATAATCAGAAGCCCTAAATTGTTAAACTGAACATCATCGCTTAAAATCCTGTGAGTTCCAATAACTAAGTCAATAATTCCGCTTTTTAAGTTCTTCAAAATTTCCTTTGACTTATTTTTTGTAAGTCTTGACAAATTCTCAATCGTAATCGGATAATTTTCAAATCTTCTCTTAAACCGTTCAAAATGCTGTTCTGCAAGCACTGTAGTCGGAGCCACCATAACAACCTGCTTTCCATTGTCAATTGCTTTAAATGCGGCTCTCATTGCAACTTCAGTTTTCCCGTATCCAACATCTCCACAGACAATCCTGTCCATTATTTGTGGACTTTCCATATCCTTTTTCACATCATTTATGGCATTTTTCTGATCTTCTGTTTCCTCAAACGGAAAGTTCGCTTCAAAGTCCTCCTGCCACACAGTATCCTTCTGATATACAAAACCATTCTGGCTTTGCCTTCTTGCCTGTATTTTAATAAGTTCCGCCGCAAATTTCTGAATATCCTCTTCAATTTTCTTCCTTTTCCGTTTAAACCCACGTGTCCCCAGCCTAAATAACTGCGGTTCTATATCATTTGACACATATTTTTCCAGCCTGTCCAGCTTTTCCACAGGAATATACAAAATATCCTCATCAGCATACTTAATTTTCAGGTAATCCCGCTCATCTATCGTCTGAATTCCCTTGTAAATTCCAACACCGTACTGAACGTGAATTACATAGTCGCCTTCGATTATTTGATTGACTTTCTTATATTTTACAGCTTTATTTGTTTTTTTCTTCCGCTCATAAATATATCCATCAAGTTCCCTATCTGTCAGCACAAGAAAATTATTTTTCATTATTTTTTTATTTTCATTAAAAATAAATCCTTCAAACAGCTCATATTTTTCAATTTCCAGATTATTTTTCCTTTTTCAGTTAAAAATTTTTACCGTATTCAGCCAATTTTTTCATAATTATTTGTAAAAAAATATAGACGTTTTCAGTTTTTGACAATTTTTCAAGCCTATTTTTTATCTCTAAAAGTTTCAACCTGCTCCTGCGAAAAAAATTTTTTTAGTCTGTACAAAAATACTTTTTCTTCTTTAGATTTTCATACCTTTTCCGATAAACTTCCTCCCGATTTCTATCCAGCAGTATAAATTCTTCCATTTTATAATCTAAAAGTTCTTCATTTTCAATAACAATCGTAATATCTTTCGCCTTTAATTCATCAATTAGCTCAATCAGCTCATAATTATTTCCAGAAAAGCCAATTTCCAAAAAAATCTTAATTTTCTTTATTTTTTTCCACAGAAATCGACTGTCAATATCAAAAAAACCTAATGCTTTCCAATTCATCCCCAAAGAACTCCAATCTCACAGGGATTTTTCCAAATCTGGCGGAAAAAAATGTCAAGAATATCCCCACGTCTGCTATATTGCCCTTTTTTTCTCAATCAAATACGAATTTTTCATATCCATTTTCCACAAGAAAATCCAAAATTTGTGGAAAAACTGTATTCTTTTTCCAATTTCAAATGAAAGAAACTTAACCTTTTCAAAAAAACATCTAAAGTAATCTGTAAATTTACAAATAAAATAAACTGCTCCTGATTTTTTTAAAATATCTAGCAATCTTATATTTATTCCTGTAATATCTTCCTTATTTTTGTGAAATATTTTTCAAAAATATCAATTATTTTTTTATTATTTTTTAAAAATTTTTTTCAAAATATTTTTCTTGATTTTCAGACATTTCATAATAATTTTCAAGCATTGAATAATAATTTTTCCAAATTTCTATTGGATGTGGAAATATAAATTATCTTTTTCTTTTCCGAACATAATAAAAAAACCACGGAATTGCACCGCAGTAAAAATTATTTTCAGATTGTAAAATATCTTTTTCTTTATTTTTTTAATTTATTTAAAAACTTAAATTAAAGTTCATATAAAAACCTTCCTATTTTTTTCTATCTGTTGTTATACAATCTCCATATTCCATAAACTATGTAAATATAAACAATATATGGCACAAATCCTAAAAGTATGCAAATATGAAACAGCAAAAACAAGCGCTATTATCAAAATTGCAAGACCAAGTCCTTGTATTATTTCAGCAAATGAAACTGTTTCAACTCCGAATACATTTGGTTTATAAATTGTATTTATTGGTCTTGTAAAAAGGATTTAATATTAATACAGAATAGATAATCGCTTCTGCCTGGATTCCATAAACCAGAATATAATTGTTGAAACTCCAGCAAGAAATCCAAAAAATACCTTCCCAAAACCATGCTGTGGAGTAGTAAAAGTATCTGTCAATACAAAAACTCCCATAAAAATCACTTCTCCAAGTGAAGTAGCCACATTAATATTTTGATTTGAAGCAATGTAATACCCAAAGAAAATTGTAACAAAAAACGATACAGGTATATGCCATGTTATTTTTGATCTAAAAAGCAAATATATGGCTCCTAAAACCATTGCAATTATCGAAAGTTCCCCAATTATCCCTCTATCTGTTAAAATTAAAGAGGGCAATGAAGTACTTTCAGAAATATTTAAAACTTCAGGATTAGCCCATGCTGCAGAATTTGAAGCAAGTACAGCTGGAAAAAAATGTCAATACGAATAACTTTCCTAAAAATTACTGGATTAAATATTTTTCTTTTCTGTTTCTCCATATATAACTTTTCCCAAACAATGTTGCCATTGCCCCTGCAAATGCCGCTACATAAAGCGGTGTAAATGGAGCAAGTGCCAGTCCTGTCAAAGCCCCTATTACTATTCCCGACAAATCCTTTAAAGTTTCTTTTTTTCTTTGTATTAATAATGAAAATATCACTTCTGCCAATTCTGATGCAACAACTGCCGACAATATTACCAAAATAGGCATTACCTGGTAAACTAAAAAAATGCAGCAAGCAGCATTGGAATCAGGGATATTAAAATATCTATATTCGTTTTTGCTATATTTTTCCTGCAATTCCACTTCTTTTTACTTCTAAACATATTAAAATTTCACTACCTTTCCTTTTTATAGTTTGTTTTTCTAATTTAAGATTATTTTTCTACTCTCTAAATATTTGACAATCTAACTTTTTTTGTTTCAACAAGGGTTCGAAAACCCCTTGCCTTACAATACTTATCTTACTAAATAAATTTCCAAAACAAGTTTAATATTAGATTTCATAAATTTTTATCCTTATTCTGAAGAACTTGAATCTCCGCCACCTGTTGAAGTTCCTCCAGAACTGCTGCTTCCGCCACTATTTCCTCCACTGGCTGGTTTTGCAGAAGAATCTTGAGATTTAACATGTGAAGATTTATGATGATGATGAATTATTTTTCAAACGGCTATGTTTTGGTTCCTTATAAAAGCTATACTGGTTACTTTTTTTATATTTTTTACTTCCTTTTTTGCCGCTAGTCTTATTATTTGCATCAAGCGCATATTCTGGATTAACAGCCTTGTTTTGTGCTGAATTTGGATTATTAGGCACTGCATTTTGCTGTGGTTGTTGTGGCTGCTGCTGTGTTGATTGTGGTTGCGGTTGTGCTGCCACTGCTGGAGCAGGTTGTTGAACTGGCTGTGGTTGTGGTTGTGCCGATTTTTGTTCAACTTTTTTATTTTCTTCTTTTTGCCACCTCTTTCTTATTGTCTGCTTTTTACAGCTTTATTTTTTTCTTGCCAACTATACTTTTTCCAACTTCCTTTGTTCCATCCTCTAGTTTTTTTACTAGGCCCTTTGAATTTTTTGAATCCTGACTTCCAAATGCCACTAGCACAACTGACATTAAAAACAGGAAAATTCCTTTAATCTGTTTCATCTTTCGTCTCCTTATTCTAATAAATATTAGCTTTTTACCATTAAAATCGAAATTTTTTTATTATATAATGCTTTGTAAATTCCATTTTTTATTTAACAATTCATTATGATTTCCAACTTCTTTTTATTTCACCCTTTTTGTATCACTACTATTTTATTACTATTTTTCGATTGTTGTCAACCTATGGGCGATAACAAATGTAGTTTTTCCATCCATAAGTTTTTTTCAAGCACTATCTTGAACTAGCTTTTTCAGACTCATTATCAAGGGCAGAAGTCGCTTCATCTAAAATTAATATTTGAGGATTTTTCTAAGATTGCACGTGCAATTGCAATCCGCTGCTTCTGTCCTCAGACAGCTTCACTCCACGCTCTCCAATTTCTGTATTATAACCATCAGAAAGATTCTCAATAAATTCATGTGCATTTGCCTGTTTTGCTGCCTCCACAATTTTCCTCAAAAAGTAGCATTTTGACGGCTATATTTTTATATTGCTGAGTATAGTTCCAGAAAAATAAAAAAACGTTTCTTGCGGCACAATTCCTATTGCTTTACGTAAACTCTTTATTTCATAATCTCTAATATCAATTCCATCAATTTTTAATGAACCGCCTGATACATCAAAAAAACCTAGGTATCAGATTTTACAAGTGTCGATTTCCCTCCTGCAAATTTCCAACAAAGGCAATTGTTTCACCCTTTTTAACATCAAATTAATATTTTTTTCAATATTTTTCAGTACTGTCCTTATATTTAAAATCTACATTTTCAAAAGTTATATCTCTTGCAAAGTTTTTCAAATTTTATGCAATCTTTTCTTATTTACAATAGCCGGCACTTCTTCTAAAATTTCAGAAACTCTTGTAATAGAAGATATATTTGCACTTATGGAATTAAATCTTGTCATTGCACGTCTTGCAGGCGTATACATTGATGAAATTGCCCCTACTATCGTAATAAAATCTCCAGGTGTGAAATTTTTTGCCCTTAAAACTCGGTAACCGCTAAACATTAGCAGTAACGCTATAATTATATAATTCATAGCTTCCATTATGGAATTTGCTTTTGCATTATATCTGGCAGATTTTACAGCAATTTTCTTTAAATTAATGTTTTTCTTTTTAAAATCATTTATTTCATGCTTTTCTGTCGCAAATGCCCTAATAACTCTAATTCCAGATAATGTTTCCTGTAATTTGGAATTAAGGCTGTCCAATGCTTCTTGTCGCTGTTTTCCCGATCGTTTTAGTCTTTTGGCATATTTTCTTACTGTAATGATAAGAATAGGAGTAACAATCATAACACCCAAAGTTAAATCAAAATCTATATAAAAGGCTATCCCAAGGCAAAGTACTAATTTTATTACTTCAGGTATCATATTAAAAACTTCTAATATAATTGAATTTATATTGCTGGGATCTGTCATAGTACGTGTCATCATATCTCCTATTTTTTCCCAGAAAAAAATATTCCATATCCAGAGTCTGTATTTTTATTATAAATATCAGTAACGATATCTTTATAGATAGAAGATGAAATTACTGTTGAAAAAAATTGTATTCCAGTACATAAGTATTGCACCAATCGCTGCAAGCATTATCATTGCACCTGCTGCATATAATATATCTTTTCGCTTTTTCCTGAAATTCCTTTATCAAACAACCTTTTTATTAATGCTATTGGAGCCGAGGAAACAAGCGATGACATTGTTGCAAGCAAAATATTAAGGATGATTAATATATAATATTTTTATGTATTTTTCAGTTTTAAAAATTTCTCAAAATCTAATTTTACTATTTTTCATAAATTTACCTTTCATTTTTTTATTTTTGTATTTCTTATTTTTCTATGTTTCCAAATTGGGCAAAAGCAGTTTTTGGGTGTACCTTTGTTCCAAAAAATCTATTTTTTCTAGTATTTTTAATATCCACACAGCAGTAGAATAAACTGTTGCAACCGTATCAAAATATACTCCCATATATTCAAATATCTGAAAAGGTATTTTACTTGTAAATATTTCCATTTCCGGAAATTCATCTTTATATGTAAAAATTCCCTTGGATGTAATTTAAACAATATATCGCTTTTCATTGTAATTTTTTAAATATTTTTTTATATAGCTCAACTGTTTCTTCATGTGCAAGAGATTCATCTTCCTCTAGCGGCTGACTTAAAAAAATAACTTTTTATTTCTTTCATTTTTGTTCTCTCCTAATGCTTTTTGAATATTTTTCTATAAATTGCTGTAGATCCATCAGTCAATTCATTCTTAAATTCATCAAAATTCTCAAAATCATCTCCGCTCACACGATAAATCCAGTCTTTATTAAGCTTTTAAGGAATTTACGCCCTTTTCTAGTTGTTATAAAAATATCCACTCCCAATTTTTTTATATCACCTCTATTGCCTTTATATCGATGTCCCCAAGGATAAGCCAGACAATCTGGAATTTTTCCCAATTTTTTTCACTAATAATTTTTATTTTTCCAAAATTTCAAAATTTCACAGTTTCTTTAAATTGTTCTTCACTAATTTTATCAAAAAAACTCATCTTTTCTTTCTTTTAAATAATTTATTCAAAAATTCCTTTTTCCTTTTCAGACATATTATTCTCTTGAGGTTCCACAATATTTCTATACTTTTCCACAAAATCCTTTTTAGCCTTATAGCCAGGAATAGAAATCTTGCTTCGCAATTTAAACACAGGAAGTCCATTTAATTTTCCAGCATCCCTTTTTTCATCATAATTTCCATCAAAAAAACAGGCTATAGCTTTCTCTTTTTAAAATATGGCGAACTTTCCTCATCATAAAAATCCAGAACATCAATATTCTTTATTGTCAGCTGATGCGAATGTGTATGAAGCTGAAAATCAACTAGTCCGCTTTCATACATTTCCCTAATTTCAGCCCAGTTTAAATAAGCATCATCCTTTTCAATAAACTTTGTATTCAAAAATATTGTAGCGCTTCATATTATATTTTTAAAATTGGAAAAAGCCAAAGTATAATTATTTTTATATCCATCATCAAAAGTTATAAGTATTGAATTTTTCGGCAACTTATAATCTAATCCTTCTAATTCCTCCATTTTAAAAAGTCTTTTTATCCTTTATCCACTTTATATGCTCTTCAAATTCATCCACAAAAATTCCGCCTTTTCCCTTTTCACTGTCAACACTGTGATACATAAGGCATAAAACAAAATTTTTCCTAGTTTTATTATATACAATAAATGCCAAAAACAGCAAAATTATTATTAAAAATAAATATATCATCTTTCCCTCCCTTCAAGTTATAACTTACCTCTTAGTTTCAAAATTTTTGCTCTAATTTTTTTAATCAACCTATCAATCTTAAAATTCAGAACTGTATTTTTTCTCCTGTTGCTAAAATGCACATGCCTTTTATTCCCAATATGGGTCACATAAGGCTCCTTAAAAAATACCGCTTTAAATCCACGTTCCTTGTAAAAATCCGACAAAACTTCCTCATATCGCTGATTTTCCAATTTCTCGTGAAGTCCAAATAAATCCATATCCTTTTTTCTTCTCAAAGCTGGATTATAAGTAAATATTTCTCCCTTTACGTTGTAGTAATGCTCCCCTTTTTGAAACATAATCTTCATCATATCTTCCTTAAAATCTTCCTTTTGAACGAAGCCCGACAACTAAAAATTTTTTTCATCCTCCTCCATCACTTCCATTGACTTTTTCAATAAATCCGCTTTTAAGAAATTTCCAGTCATCTTCACAATGGAAAAATATATTCAGTATCAATTTCACGATAAGCCTTGTCAATTGATTTTAGCTGCCCTAACCGTGTTTCATTTCACTATCAGTCTAAAATCTTGATTTTTTACCATCATATTTTGAAATCAGCCTTTCCAGTTTTTTTCCACTTCTGTACTGTCTTCTGTTATTATTATTTTTCTTAATCGGATAAGTATTACATTCAAAAAAGCTGTCAAGCGTTTCTTCCAACAAATCAAATCTCCCGCAGCTAGTTATTACCAGCGTTACTTCCTTCATATCTATCAAGCCCGCTTCTTAGCCATTGTTTTTCTGCTTTTTATAGCCTCCTCAAATATTCATCATTTTTCTTCAGCCTGCTTCTGTCATTTTTCATTATGATTACAGATGACAAGTCAATGCCTCAAATTTTAATTTTTTTCTTTTTTTACATCCAATATTAAATAGCCTTACAGCAAGTTCACTATCTTCCCTTCCCCAACCTTCTATTTCCTCCTCAAATCCGTTCACTTTAATTAGATCATCCTTGAAAAAGGACATATTGCAAGACCTTATTCCACGTAAATTTCTATCTACTTTTTGTAAATATTTTTAGAAAGAATTTTACTTCTTATCATATTTATATTATTCTTTACACCTTTGCTAAAAATATTTATTCTTTTTGCCTTCCATTATCTTCTTTGCCGCAACTGCCGAAGTTATAACTCTTGATCCTTGAATGAAGCAGCCTTTTTTCATATTTTTATATGATCTTCAACAAAATGCCTATTTAATACTAAATCACCATCTATTATTATATAATTTCCAGATACTTGCTTATCGCCCTGTTTCTTGACATTTCAGCCCGAAAATCCCTTGTCTTCCTGCCAAGAATGAATAATATTGCTTTGCGGACAGCTTTCCTGAAAATCTCTTTACAAGATCTATTGTTTTCCTGCTTCGAGCCATCGTCAGCAACTATTATTTCCTTTGGAGCGACAGTCTGATCTCAACACGCTATTCAGACACACTTCAGAGCTTTCGGCCAATTGTAGGTAGTAATAACGGAGAAGTGTCATTTCCCAAATTATTATAATATTCTTCACGTAATTTTTGTATATTTTTGTCATTGTGTAGATGGAACTGTATTTGGCAAAGCAGGTAGCCTTCATATCCATCCATAAATCCAAGCTGCAAAATATACATTCTAAAAATCTGAACATCATTTTTGAATATATTTTTATAAAGTTCGGATTTTTCCCATTTTTATATATTCTTTTGCACTTTGTGAAGTATACCTGTTTAATTTTTTTCAAGAAATTCCTCAATGCTGTCGTAAGTATAATGAATTATCATTTCCTTTATATTTTTACTGTCAGTCTGATATTGTTCATGAACTTCACGGCTGCTTATTTTTACTTTTCCATTTTTCCACAGCCTGATTACATAATCATCCCATCCGACAAATTTTATTTCCCTTTTAAATGCAATATTTCTCAATTTTATTTTATAAACATCGCTTGATGGGTTTTCACTATTTATAATTGTTTTTATTTTTTTCCTTTAGCTGCGTTGATATTACTTCATCAGCATCTATTAATAAAATCCATTTGCCTTTACATTTTTCCAGGACAGAATTTTTTTGCGGACCGTATCCCTTCCATTTTTCCACAAAAACCTTTGCTCCCTTTGAAAGTGCAATTTCCACAGTCCTGTCTGTACTTTCACTATCAACGATTATTATTTCATCAGCAATTTCCCTCACAGAATCCAAAGTTTTTCCAATCCTGTTCTCCTCATTAAAAAGTTATTATTCCTACAGATAGTTTCATAAGCCACTTCTCCCATTTCATATTTTTATAGCCATTTGTAAAAGTATAAGAACACAATATTTTTTTATGCTTGACTTTCTTAGTCTTCGCCGCTCTCTGACAAGGCCTATAAATACCGCTTTTTAATTCATTTACTTTTTGCAATCGCCTGCACATTTTATTAGATATTTACAAAAACCTGAAAAATTCTACATATCTTTATAATTTAATTTATCAAATACTTTTTCAAAATCCACATCATTGATACGTTTTTCAGTATAGTCAATTAATATATTGCGCTTCTTCTTTTTATCCGCCATTTATTCTTATTAATTTTCAGTCCATAAAAAGCCATTATTTTTATTCAGCCGCTGGCAATATGCAAGATGGCAGTATCCAGCGATACCCATCAAATCACTATTTTTAATTATAGATATTGAGTCAAGTACCGTTCTGGACTTTTTCAAAAATAAAAATATTTTTATTATCTGTCTTTTCAAGTATATTATAAATCGTTTCCCTGTCATTTTGGAGAATCCAGAATTATAATCCTATGATCCTATACATTTCACTTAGCTCTTATTATAACTAAGACAACTTCCTCATTTATTTTTCTTCCTCTAGAGGCTCCAAAAAGTTTAATGCAATTATTTTTCTCCTAACATTGTTTTTCATCTAAAAATTTTACATTTTCTTTCTGAATCTTTAGAAACTGGAACATCATAAGCTGTATCCTTTATTTCAATATTCACTTTCTTCATCATCTGCTTATAAATTTCAATCATTTTTTAAAGTGTTATTCTGTCTTACATTCTTATTATATTTTTATAGCCATCTTTATTATATCCAACATTAACTTTGGCATTTACCCTGTTTATAAGATAAAACCTGCTTATACTTCAAACGCTTCCCGTCGAGATCAAAGCAATACATCATAATTATTTTTTTCAATATCCGTGCAGCTTTTTCTCCACTCAAAAATTTTTCCTGTCAAATATGTAGTATTTATCTATATTCTTATTTAATTTCAGTAAATCTTCTAAAAGATTTATCAGAAACAACATCAATTTTTATATTAGGATAATATATATTTCTCTAAAAATAAATGAACTTATTATATAATCACCTATTTTTCCATCTGTCCTTAAAAATAAAATCCTGTTTATTTTTGATGGATCTAAATCTGCATCTTTTTTTCTCTTATCAAATATCCCTGCTTAATATTTCATATCAACTAATTTATCCCTATATGGTCTATAAAATTTCCAGTTTATTTTACTCATTAAATTCTCATTCCTTATGTAAATATTGTTTTATCTACGTTAATTCAAGGATAACGTATAATTCTAATTCTCCTTTGTTTCTTTTATTTCATCTATCTTGCCGTTTAGCCATCTTATCGGCTCTGATAACGAAAAACCATAAGTCTGGTTATGATTCCCCTGCATTTTTGAAATTACCTGCAAGCTGTCAGCAGTTGTTTTAGGTGACCATCTGCATAAGTTATATTTATCATTCGCATAAAAACTCAGCAAAGGCTTATCCAAAGAAGAAGCAACGTGAATTGCGCCGCCATCAACTCCAATTGCTAAATCAGCTGCAGCTGCAAATAAAAACAAAATCCCTGATGCTAAATTCCTAGATAAAAGAAATGTCTAGATTTTTATTTATATTATTCATTAACTTTCTATAATATTCTTCACTTCCAGCAGTTTTTCCCATAATAATTTTTACATTTTTCATCTTTTCATCTTCGATATTATTTAATAATTCAGCCACTTCTTCAGGTTTCATTTCTCTGTCGCTTCCTTGTGGAACAAGTAAAAATTTTTACTTTTTGAGTTTTTCAGAATCAGATTCCCAAAATTTTTCCATTTTATCAATATCTTTTTAAAAGTTCAATATGTGGATTTTCTCCTTCTATTTTTAAAATATTTAGAAAATTCAGAACCTATTAAATAATCTATAATATGGGTTTCAACAGGTGGAGTACAGTCAAAATCATAATTTTTCACATTTTTCTATTATAATAATGTCCTTCATCACTTTCTCCGAAAATCATTGTAATTTTTGGACTTAACACTTTCTTCCAAATCATCCGCTTTGTATTTTCCTTACTTAAGAAATCAAGTAATACATCCCATTTTTATGATTTTTTTAAGTACGTCATTCCGCTTCACAATATTATCTATTATTTTTCATTCTCATTGCATAATTTGGCAAATTCCATATTTCTGCTTGTCACTACTAACCCTAATTTAACATTACGATACATTTTTAACTGTCTTGCATAGCAAAAGACATTAGAGTATCTCCGATGGAATCCTTAGGATTTATAAGTATTGATTTCACATTTTTAAGTTAATATTTTTATGTCTTTTTAGCACCAAATAGCCATATTATTATTTTTAGATTTTTTATTCCATTAACTATACTCATCATGTACCCTTTCTTTACATTATTCCAAAATAGTTATTTATATTACTTTTTAAAAATTTGTATTTTCTATTAATTCCTTTAGTTTTGCTTTATTACTTTCCATTGAAAAATCATCAGCTCGAATTAATGATATTTTCTTATAATTTTCATATTTTTCATTATTATTTATTAATTCGTAAACTTTTTCCACAAACATGTCTTTATCATTTAACGGAATAAGTTCACCATATTCACTATTTCCCCCCAATATATCCTTTGGACCCGTAGGGCAGTCATAAGTCACAACAGGCGTTCCAAAAGCAAGGCTTTCCAGCAGTACAGTCGGCAATCCTTCATATTTTTGCAGTATGTACAAATAATTTTGCATTTTTAAAAAATGGATATGGGTTTTCAATTTGTCCAAGCAAGATTACATCATTTTCCAGATTATATTCCTTAATTTTCTGCTTAATCAATTCTACTTTTTCCCCGTTTCCAATAAAATAAAGTTTCTCCTTTATTCCTCGTTGCTTTTAATTTATAATAAATGTCAACAAGATGTTCAGGCTGTTTTTGCTGTGTCAATCGTGACACCTGTAAAAATAATTCTCTTTTAAATATTTTTCATAGTCAGGATTTACATTCTCTGCCTTTTTCTCTAATTATTTTTAAGATTTATTGGATTGTAGACTAATTCCACTTTAGTTTTTATCCATTCCTAAAATATCCACAAACTCATTTCTCATTGTATCACATATTGCCAGTATTTTTTATCATATTTTTATATTGTTTTTTTATATTTTTTTCTATTTTGTCTGCACTTAGCTGTTCTCCAAAAGTAAGTGAAAAATGAATCCAGGCAAATACAGGAATTGCTATGTCAAAATCTTTATATTTCAACAAATTTGAAGAATAATCAATAACAACATCATAGTTTTTCTTTTATTCTCTTTTTCCACTTTTTTAAATAAGTTGTTTTTGCCCGTAGCCTAAAAATTTCCTTAACAATTTTGCTTTTTCCATCATAATTTTTAAATAAAAAAATTCATAATTCACCTTTTCTGGAATTTCATTTTCAAATAAATTATTTTTTTCCATGATTCCAAGTTATAAGCAAATCAACATCATAATTCAGTTCAACCAAATTTTTAAAACATTAAGTAAAACTCTCTCTTCTCCTCCCATGCTCAAATGACCATGTAATACCAGTACTTTCATATTTTTCATCCTTTTTTTATTTTTCCAAGTCTATTCTATTTCATATATTTTTTTCAAAATATTCAAAAAGTTCCATCTTTCTTTCTTTTTACTATTTTTCTATTTTTAAAAGACAATTTATGAATACTTGATTTTTTGTTATTTCTTGTAATTTATCTTCAGAATATTTATCAAAACCATACTCTAAACATTTCATGAGGAAAAGTATCAGATATAACTTGACATTGTTCTTTTTTTATAATAATTTTTCTATTAATTCGTTATAAAAGTATCTGCAAAATAAAAATAATTTGGAACTGAATCGTTGTTTTCCCAAAAATCATTAACATATCTAATAACGTATTAATAACTTTGTTATTTTTTTATGTGAGAAAAATAACACTGCTTAACATTCTTACCTTCGATTTTTACTCCAAGAAAAAAATAAATTGAATCATAATCTTCCCATTCTTTTTTTATTTTCCAAATTCTCATCCCTTTGAAATAAAAAATAATCCATTTCAAAATATTTTTCAGACAAATAATCTGTCAAAAAGTATTGTCGCATCCATCCATACACCACTCATAATTACTCAGCAATGCAAGCCTTAATATATCTGAAAAGTGAGCATATCCCATTCTTTTATCATTTAATTTTTCCAAAATATATTCTGGAATATCAAGATATTCCTTCATACTTTCATTATCCAGACGAATTACAGTATAATCCTGCCATATTTCTCCATAGATTTATAGCAAATTTTTACAACGCTAGAGCAATTTTTCATAATCCCAGCCTTGTCCCCAAAATTGCCATATTATGTTCTTATCTGTCAATGTCTTTTTGGCTTAACTTTTTTTCCAATAACTTTATTTTTCAAAGTAATCCTTTAAAATATTATCCCAATCCTTTGCAATTGTTTTTTTGATTCAAAAGATACACATTACTTTGTAATTTGTCATATATTTTTGGCAATAATTCTTTATACACATATTTATAGGGCTTTTTATTTAATTTTTCGTTAAGTTTGTAAATTTTGCTGTTAGAAAACTTATATTTCTCCATTTTCACGCTCCTGTTATTTATATAGTAAAACTACTTTTGATTAATTCGATCTCACCAATTGAAAATTCAAACATAATATTTAAACTAAAAAAATAGTAGAACATCATTTTTCATTTTCAAAATTTAAAGTCTTCTGATTTTTATATTTCTGTACAAATAGTCAATAAAAAAATATTAGTACAGTTAAAGTTATTACTAAATGCTTATCATTCAAATTATCATCTGTCATTCCTTGAATTATCCAGGCTATAAAAGAAACTTTAGTACCTATTTCAAATGCAGTTATTTTTTTGTATTCCTATCATATTTATAAAAAAATTTATCTTAAATAATTTTATTAATAAATTTATAATTATCAAAATAAAAACACAAAAGCCTAAAAATTCCAAAATCCAGTAAATATTGCAGATATGAATTATGTGAAGCTACATAATGCTGAGTCCGCAATTTATTTCCAGTAAGAAAATATTTATATACATAATCGCTAACTCCTGTTTTTATAATAATCCAAATTAAATTTTTCTTTCCTCAGCTCTCCAGCCATATAGTGGTTTCTGTTTAAAAAGCTTCTGCTCCAGTTTTTCCAGAAAATTACTCTTAAATTACTCGATGGATCGTTTTTATATTTAACTATGTATTGTATTCTATTCGAGATTGAAACTGGCAATACAAAGTAGCCTGTAAAGCACATTAGAATAGCGGCTAATACATATCTTTTTCTTTTTATACATAATATACAAAATTGTAGGAAGTAAAGAAATATAAACCATTTTTGATCTATTTACAATAACTATGAATAAAACTAGAATTGACATTATAGCCAAATAAATCTTTATCATTTTATTTTTATTATCTTCATTCTTGTAAAATAATAAAAAGACATCAAATATAAAAAGTATTATACACATAATATTTGCAAAATCCTGAACAGTTAAAAATAGCAGTAACTCTCGGATATTCAAACCCTACAGGATGTGCCCATTCATTATAATTTTTTATAAAATTAATAATTGCTAAAATTAAGATTATTGTTCCTCAAATAAAAATGACTTTAAAAAAATTAAAAATTCTTTTATTGTCATTTATAAAATATGCTAACGGAAAAATTAAAATATCTTAAGTTATAATTATCTAACCGTGATCCTATTCATTCGTCAAATGCCGCTATTATAAACGACATAGCTACAAAACACGACTAATAATACTGAAAATTTTACATCTATTTTAGATCCTTCCGATTCTTTTTAAAAACATTGAAACTGCAAATGTCAATAACAATAACGGAATTACAACATTATTCTCAAACTTTTCAGATAAAAATAAAGAAACTCCAGTTAACAGACAAAAAAATAAACCCCTGTATTTATAATTAAATTTATTTTTTTCGTTATTCATATTTACTCCTTTTTATAATCATTTACAAAAAGCCTAAAAATTCCATAAAATACGACCTTTGTTTTTTCTGCTCCCTTGCAAGGTATTTATCCCTGCTTTTATAGTTTTTTAAATATGATTTATAATTTCTTCATAGACTCTTTCTATGCTAATCTCAGGTATCCCCTTATAATAATCCTTCCTATACTCATGCTGATGTACTGGAATTTTTAACAATATTATTCTCATAAAACTCATTATCCTCAATAACATTACTTTTTTCCTTCCAAGGAAAAAATCCCAATGAACGTTTCCCAGGTCCAAAAATCCCAATTACAAAGGGCTTTTCAAATCCGCTCGCAATATGAATTGGAGAACTGTCATTCCCTACAACAACATCAGCCCTTGAAATCAAGGCCCCAAATTCAACAAGGTTAATTTCTCCACGAAAATCAATAACATTTTTATCATTTTCAAAATTTAGGGGCAGTTCCTTTTCAGCTTTTGAACCAGTTATTCCAATAAAATAATTTCTATTTTTCTTCAATTTTTCAATAACTAAACGATATTTTTCTATAGGCCACATCTTTTCAGGTCTTTGGCTTCCAGGAGCGATTAATATTAACTTTTGCCCTTCATTTCCAAAATATTCATTATTTTCCAAAATTCTGTCAATTTTTGCAAAATCCTCCTTTGCAGGATAAATTCTAATCGGAATTTTTTCCCCTTTGTATTCCACCAAATCAAGCAATCTTTCCACTTCATGCTTTTTCATGTCATAATGAACTTTCTTATTTAGCAAAAATGAGCCTGTCGCCACATCAAATCCAGCAATATTCGGAATTTTTTTGCCAGTTTTGCAAGCAATATTGATTTTATAAATCTATGCGGTATTACTGCATAATCATATTTTTTTTGCTTCAAGATTTTTAATACTCTCAAAAATCCCTTTATTCCCTTATCTTTTCCCTTTTTATCATAAAGAATTATTTCATTCAAATTGGGATTATTGCTTATAACGCTCTTATTTGCCGGCAATGTCAAATAATCAATCTCTGATTTCGGATACATTTCCTTCAGTCTTTGAATCAATGGCGTAGACAAGACAATATCTCCAATAAATGCCGTATGTATTACCAATATTTTTCATTTTTCTCCTTAATCTGTATACAGAGTTATTATATCACATTTAGTGTCTTTTTATAATAGTTATTTTTTTACATTTTAGATTAACTTGTGCTAAATTTCTTTTTAAAAATAACAGACATAGCTTATGATTAAATTCACTAAGTTATGTCCTTACCAATATTTTTGGAATAAAAACTAAAAAAATAATTCAAATTATTTCAATACTTTCGACTCGAATTTTTTCCTCATAATATAACATATATTTCTTATCTTGCAATGCTCCAGGATTTACAAATATTATACCATTTTTCTGCAAAGTATTCTTTGTGTGTATGTCCAAAAACACAAATTTCAGCCTTTTCCAAATGTGCCTTTTTCTCTAGTTCTTCAAGTGTCCGTTTCACATTATACAAGTGTCCATGTGTAAGAAATACCTTTTTCCCCATCAAGTCAAATATTCTCGTATCTCTGGACTCATAATCATCCATATCAGTATTCCCCTTTACAATAGCAAAAAGTACATCCCTATAAACTAATGACATATCAATTGCATCGGTGCTGTGATCTCCTGCAAAAATTACGATTTCTGGATTTTCCAGCTCCATCACCTGCTGAAAATAATCAAGTCTTCTGTGACTATCCGAACAAATTAATACTTTCATTAAATCTCTCTCTCCATCTTTTTAATTTTTTCCCTACTGAAAAATTTTTATTATATACTCAAAACCTCTTTAAAATCAAACTGCCAAAAACTAGACAACCTAAAAAAATTTTTCAAAAATTAGTTGCCATTTTCAATCTAGCTTATAAACAGTTTTATCATCTTATTAGAGTGAACTACTCCCCCTTTTTAGAAGCAGGAACTTCTTGGGAAGTATCTGCACATGACTAGCCAAATATATTTACCAAGCTCTTCGGACAGTTCCTGCCCTGTTTTTTTGTTTCTTACTTAATAATAAAATTACTTTGAAATTATTTTTGAGATATTACAATTATTTTTTTCTCAAAAATAAATATTTATATAATTTGATATTTAATTTTATAATCTTCTAAATAAATTTGCTATATTTTTTTAATTTTTATACTAATTTTTTATCTGCTTTTTTTGTATATGTTCAATCATAGATTTTTTTAATAAAGTTGCATTTATTATAATCTAAAATAGTTTATTACTAATATTATTTTTTATTATATTTTTCCTTTTATATTAAAAACAAATTAATATTATTTAATTGTTCCAGTTAAAAAAATCAGAGGAAGAGCATATTTTTAAAAAAATTTAGGAATACCCAAACAGCTATTACAAACTGTTTGAGTAATATCCATTATTATTTGTGATTAATTTTTCTAAACAATGAAAATCGGTTTTTGAAAGATTTTTCAAGTATTCTAACTCCAAGTTTACCAGTAATTCTTTCAACCATTACTGTATACCGTAAATCTCCCATTAAAAACTAAATCATAATTTTTGAGATTCATTCATAATTGTCTTAAATGTATCTCCTTTTTGTGAATAAGGTTATAGTTTTTCTCCAAATCTTTGGGCTAAGCTATTTTTCATCATCTTCTTCAACATTTACACGCAATACGTTCATCTTTTGCTCACCAAATATGTAGAAAAAGTAAATAGCGTCTTATTGGCATTATAAGCCCCGTCATCAAGCAATACTAAATTATCCAGTCTGAAATTTTTCCACATTTGGTAAAAATAATTAATGGCTTGAATATGCTTCTTAAAATTTCCTTTAATACAGGAGTTACTTTTTTCATTTTTTTACAAGCACAAGCAAATCATATTTTTTTCAATTCTTCCAGGATAATTTCAGAAGTTTCTCCATCCTTTGTGTAAAAAATTTGAAATATCAGCTGTCATTTTTTTCCTTTATTTTTACAGTTTTTTTCTTCCAGTTCCCTATATTCCTTAAAGGCATAATTTGCTCCGATATTTAGCTCCCATACCTTCAATGCTCACAGGAAAAACTTCGTATTTTTAAGACATCCTTGATGTAAATAACATCAATTTCAACATCATATTTTTTTCTTAAAAATTCCCGCAAAATTAACCAATGGCTGTATTTCATTTTCTGCTGTAACTAAAAAAATAATGCTTTTTGTAACATTTTAACCACTTCCTTATTATGATAATTTTATTTAACCTATTTTTCTTCACTAAAGTCAGGAGCTTCTGTAATTTTTACAACAGAGGCAATTTTTTCATTATTTCTGACTTTCATTATTCTGACACCTGTCGCCGAACGGCTTTGCACAGTAATATCATTAATGCTTGTTCTAATTAACGTACCTTCTGAAGTAATAAGCATAATTTCATCATTTTCCCTTACGATTTTTACATCTACAATTTTTCCAGTTTTATCATTCAGTTTTGCATTGATGAGCCCTTTTCCGCCTCTTGACTGAAGTCTGTATTCAGAAAGTTTTGTTCGTTTTCCATAACCTTCTTCAGTTATTGTAAGGAATCTCATTTTATCGTCATCCATTTCAGAATTAATAATTGCAGCTCCAATAACTTTATCCTTATCACGTAATGTAATTCCCCTTACTCCAACTGCTGATGTTCCCATGCTTCTTACATCTTTTTCAGAGAATTTGATGGCAATACCATTTCTAGTTGCCGCAAAGATTTCATCTTCTCCGCTTCCGCTTGTAAGTCCAATAAACATAACTTCATCATCATCATTTAATCTGATTGCCCGTTTTCCAGCCTTCATAATATTACTAAACAATGTCAATTCAGATTTTTTAACAACTCCATTTCGTGTTACAAAGAATAAATTTCTATTCTTTTCAAATTCACGAACTTTTATTATAGTGCTAACTTTCTCATCATTGTCTAAATTTATAATATTTCCAATAAGTTTTCCACGAGCCTGTTTTCCAGTTTCAGGAATTTCATAAACTTTTATGCTGAATACCTTTCCTTTCGTTGTAAAAATAAGCAATGTATCAAGAGCCTTGGCAATATACATATCCTTTACAACATCATCTTCCACTGTATTTGTAGCATTTACTCCAATTCCGCCACGCTTTTGAGAACGGTAAGTATCAATTGCCACACGTTTTACATAACCTTTTTCTGTAAGCGTTACAACAACTTCCTCATCCTTAATCAAATCTTCAATGCTAATTTCAGCTCTTGCATTTCTAATTTCAGTTCTACGTTCATCCCCAAAATCTTCCTTTAACTTAAGTGCTTCCTCTTTAATTATACCATATATTTTTGAATCGTCAGACAAAATTCCCATTAATTTTTCAATTAATTTCATAAGTTCATTATATTCCTGATTAATCTTATCTCTTTCAAGCCCAGTAAGTCTTTGCAATCTCATATCCAAAATAGCCTTTGCCTGAATTTCTGAAAATTCAAATTTATCAATTAATTCAGCCCGTGCAACATTTGCATCTTTAGAAGCACGTATAATTCTAATTACTTCCTCAATATTATCAAGAGCAATTTTAAATCCTTCCAAAATATGAGCCCTATTTCTAGCTTTTTTCAGCTCAAATTCAGTTCTTCTCGTAATTACTTCAAATCTATGCTCTAAATATTTTTGCAAAACCTGCTTTAAATTCAATACTCTTGGTGCATTATCCACAAGCGCAAGCATAATTACACCAAATGTATTTTGCAAATCGGTAAATTTATAAAGGCTGTTTAAGATTAATTCACTTTCCTCACCTTTTTTCAGCTCAATTACAATTCTAATACCATCCCTGTCAGTTTCATCCCGTAAATCAGATATTCCTGTTAATTTCTTCTGTTTTACCAAATCTGCAATTTTTTCAATAAGCCTAGATTTATTCACTTGATACGGCAATTCTGTCACAACAATCGATTCTTTCCCAGTTTTTGAAGTTTCAATTTCCACACGTCCTGCGACTCTTAATTTTCCACGTCCAGTTTTATACGCATCATAAATTCCCTGTTTCCCGTTAATTATACCACCAGTTGGAAAATCTGGTCCTTTTATATAAGTAATCAATTCATCAATTGAAATTTCAGGATTATCAATTAATGCAACAATTCCATCAACTACTTCCTCTAAATTATGTGGCGGAATATTTGTAGCCATTCCCACTGCAATCCCATTTGCTCCATTTAGTAACAAATTAGGCAATTTAGCAGGCAATACAACTGGCTCATCCAGACTTTCATCAAAGTTCTTTCTATAGTCAATCGTATCCTTTCCAATATTCGCAAGCAGCTCTTCAGTAATTTTAGCCATTCTAGCCTCCGTATACCGCATTGCCGCCGCTTCATCCCCATCAATTGAACCAAAGTTTCCATGTCCATCAATAAGTTCATATCTCATATTAAAATCCTGAGCCATTCTAACCATCGCACCATAAACAGAAGAATCCCCATGCGGATGGTATTTCCCCAATACATCCCCGACAATTCTTGCCGATTTTTTAAATGGAGTCTTATGGCTCATTCCCATTTCACTCATGGAAAACAAGATTCTTCTATGTACAGGCTTTAATCCGTCTCTTACATCTGGCAAAGCACGGCTAACAATTACACTCATTGAATAATCCAAATAAGCCGCCTTTATCTCATCCTCAATGTAAACATTCGCCTCATTCGACAAATCAGTTGCTTTAGGCATTCCTTCCACAACTATTTCCCTATCATCATTCTCATCCATTTCCGTTATTTCATCTTCTCTTTCATCGTCATCTCTAAAATCGTCCGACATCATCTGCACCTCTTTTCTTCTCTAATTCTATACTTCCATTTGTTAAATATCCAAATTCCTTACATAATTTGCATTATCTTCGATAAATTTCCTTCTAGGTTCAACCTTATCCCCCATCAGAATATTAAACATCTTATCCGCATAAGATGCATCTTCCATCGAAACTTTTAACAATGTTCTCACTTCTGGATCAAGGGTAGTTTCCCAAAGCTGTTCTGGATTCATTTCTCCTAGCCCTTTGTAACGTTGAATTGTGTATTTTCTTCCATCTTTTTCCAAAACTTTTGTCACTTGCTTTAGCTGGTCATCTGAATAGGCATATCTAATCGCCTTTCCAGCCTGAATTTTGTATAAAGGCGGCTGTGCAATATAAATATAGCCTTCGTTAATTAATTCCCTTAAATGTCTGTAAAAGAATGTCAGCATTAATGTCCTAATGTGAGCCCCATCAACATCGGCATCTGTCATAATTACGATTTTATGGTATCTCAATTTCTTTATATCCATATCATCGCCAAATCCAGCTCCAGAAGCTGTAATCATTGCACGAATTTCTGCATTTTCCAGAGCCTTGTGCACTCCTGATTTTTCCACATTTAATATTTTCCCACGAAGCGGCAATATTGCCTGAAATCTTCTATCTCTTCCCTGTTTTGCAGAACCTCCTGCCGAGTTTCCTTCGACTATGAAAATTTCTGACTCAGCCGGATCCTTTGAGGAGCAGTCTGCCAGTTTTTCCAGGCAGTGATCCAGCTTCCAGCGTATTTTTTTCTAAGCACAAGTTCTCTTGCTTTTTCGCAGCTTCTCTTGCTCTTTTAGACATTACCATTTTTTTCAATGATTTTTTTCAGCTGCTTTTTGGATGATCCTCCAAATAAAATTTTAAATTTCCTCCAACAATATTTGATACAATTCCTGTTACTTCACTGTTTCCAAGTTTTGTCTTTGTTTGCCCTTCAAATTGCGGTTCAGGTATTTTTACGCTTATTACGCAGACTAGCCCTTCTCTTACATCTGTCCCTTGAAATGTTCCATTTTATCCTTAATCAAGTTCATCTGCTTTTGCAACATCATTAATAGTTCTTGTAAGCGCTGTTCTAAAACCGCTGACATGAGTTCCACCCTTCATGTGTATTTATATTATTCACAAACGAATAGACATTTTCCCTTTGAGAAGTTGTATAATTCATAGCGATTTCCACTTCCACAAATTTTGCGCTTCGGTGTTTTTTCACAGTATTTCCGTTTTCATCCACAGTTTCCACTTCTTTAGCTTCCTCAATCTGCATTTTATCAGCCATATAAATTACATCATCAATAATTTTTTTCATCATCAATAATTTCATTTTAAAAAGTCCTTTATTCCACCTTCAAACAAAAAAATTCTTCAGTTTTTTTATATCATCAGCATTTTCTTTCATCAGCCAGCTCAATTTTTAAGTCCTTATTCAAATATGCCAATTCCTTCAAACGTGATTCCAGCACGGAATAATCATAAACTGTTGTTTCAAAAATTTCATCATCAGCCTTAAATCTAATTACAGTTCCATGTTCATTCTCGTCAGCTGTGCCTATTTTCCTCCACAGGCGTTGCTGGCACACCCCGCCTATATGTTTGTCGAAAAAAACTTTTCCATCACGCGTGACGGTCGCCTCAAGCCACTCTGACAAGGCATTTACAACAGATACTCCAACTCCATGAAGTCCACCTGACACTTTGTAGTTGTCGTTGTCAAATTTTCCACCAGCATGCAATACTGTAAGCACAACTTCCAATGTTGATTTTCCTGTTTTATGCATTCCCACAGGAATTCCACGTCCATTATCAGTTACTTCGATTATATTCCCTTCCAATATTTTCACAGTAATCTTATCACAAACTCCAGCAAGCGCCTCATCCACACTGTTATCCACAATTTTCCCACAAGATGATGAAGCCCACGTGACGAAGTCGACCCAATATACATTCCAGGACGCTTTCTAACCGCTTCCAGCCCTTCCAGAACCGTAATAGCTTCTGCTCCATAATTATTAGCCATTATTTACTCCCTCCATTTTATACCAAACTTTATATCTTCTTTTATTTCAAATTGCTCTAAACTTTTCTTATGAAAAGCAAAAATAGTATCTATCCGTTGCAATAACAAAGCAATTTTAAACTTCTTGCCAAATAATGCCATGATTCAAAATCCACAAAATTATTATTCAAACAAGAAATCGCCTTATTTCCCAACACAAAAATTCCCAAATACGTGATCTAAAATATCCTCAGATGATATTTCCCCAGTAATTTCCGAAAGTGAATCCAATGCTTCCTTTAAATCCACAGAAATCAAATCCATAGGAAGCCCCATATCTATCGTTTCAAAAATATTTTTTATCGCATCCTTTGTCTTTTCAAGTGCCGTTTTATGACGAATATTTGTAATTATCAATTTTTCTGATGAGTTTTCCACATCTTCTTCCACAATATACGAATAAATTTTTTCCTGCATATCTTCAATTCCAATATTGTCCTTTGCTGATATTTCAACAATATTTTTCCAGATTATGTCCTGCAAGATTAATTTTTTTATTTAAATCAATCTTATTTAATAATACTATAACTTTCTTTTTTTATTTTCTTTAATCTGATTTATAACTTCTATATCTTCGTTTTCAAGCTCCTTTGAAGCTATCCAGCACAAAGCAGTACCAAATCAGCCTTCCCAATAAACTGCTTAGACTTTTCCACACCAATATTTTCCACAATGTCATCAGTTTTTCTGATTCCAGCCGTATCTACCAGAACTAACGGAACTCCCTTTATATTAATTATTTCCTCAATAACATCCCGTGTTGTCCCTGCAACATGTGTTACAATCGCTCTTTCCTCGTGAAGCAGAGCATTCAGCAATGTAGATTTTCCCACATTAGGTTTTCCCACAATAACCGTTTTTATTCCCTCTTTTATTTTTTTCCCCGTATCATAAGAATCAATCAGACGATTTGCCTCTTCATAGACTTTTTCCAAATTATTTCTCAATTCAGCCGGCAATGGATCATCAATCCCTTCCTCAGGATAATCCAGCACAACATTCACATGAGCCGTAATATCAAGCAGCGCCTTTTTAAACTGGTTCACTTTATCTCGTAAATCCCCTCTTAACTGATCCAGCGATAAAGACACGCTTTTTTCCGTCTTTCCTTGAATTATATCCATAACCGCCTCAGCCTGCGACAAATCTATTCGCCCGTTCATAAATGCCCTTTTTGTAAATTCACCGCTTTCAGCATGTCTTGCCCCATTTCTCAACACAAGCTCAAGCACCTTTTCTGAAACAAGTGTTCCACCATGGCAATTTATTTCCACAATATCTTCACAAGTGTAGCTTTTTGGAGCTTTTAACCTAACAGCCATCACTTCATCTACTGTTTTTTCTCCATCCTTGATAAATCCGTAATTTAATTTATAAAAACCCAAATCAGCATTTGGGTTCTTTTTTTAACAAATATTTTTGTCCAGTATTTCAAATGATTTATCTCCAGATATTCTTATTATGGCAATTCCACCTTCACCTTTTTGGAGTGGAAATAGCCGCAATTGTATCAAATAACATCTTAAACCTCTATTTCTAAAAATCATTTTTTTCTAATTTTTTTCATCCAGTTTTTTTAATAATCAAATATCTTTTTGGATCTTCTCCTACACTTTCAGTTTTCAATCCCTTCATAAATGAAATTTCTTCATGAATGATTCTACGTTCGTGTGAGGCCATAGGATTTAATTTTATCGCATTCCCAGTCGATAAAACAGCTTTCCCTTTCTTTCTAGCCAAATCCCTTAATGAATGTTTCACGTTTTTTCCTTATAGTTGTTAGAATCAACAGAAATTTTTTTAAATGCTTAAATTTTTTTAGTTGTGCTTATCAGATATTCCAAACTGTTCAAGGCACTCCCCTTTTCTCCAATTAAAAATCTCATATCCTTTCCATCAAGAACAACTAAATATTTTCCATTATTTTCCTTCTTAACATTCACAATTTTCACATCCAGCCTTACACTCACAATAAATTCCTTAAAAAAACCTCTAATCTTATCTATATTCGTATCAGAGTAGCTTTCTTGACTAGTTTTTTTCCATCATTTTCAAAATTTTTCATTTTTATAGTTCTTCTTGGTATTGCTATTTCGATTATTTTCCTTTTGTAAATCATAATTTCTTGTTTCTTTTTTTACAATTTTATTTTTCGCTTTGCACTTTTTGATTCTTGTGTTTTTTTATTTCACTATTAGCCTTTAACTCAGACTTTTTTAACAATTTCAATTTCATATTCGCCTTTTTATATTTACAAATAATATTTTTTTAGGATACTTTAAAACTTTTTACCTGATAAGTTTCATCTTCCTTCAATGTCAAGGAACGGCTTATCATATTTTTTTAAGTTCTTCCTCATTTTGAGCTTTTAATATTATCTTTTCCATCATCACTTCTTCCTTTCAAAATGAAATACTGCTGAACTAATGATAAAGCCCCTGAAACTAAATAATATAACGTTACTCCTGATGGCATTTTTATAAAATATAAATAACATCATAAGAGCATCATATACAGCATTGTCTGCATTTGCTGGCTAGATTCCTGTCCACTTGTTGCACTTGTCATTATTTTCTGTTGAATATAAGTAACACCAACATTTAAAATTGGCAGCAGATTAAATGCAAAGTTTCCTATCATAAACAGTCTATCAGGCTGTTTTTAATGTAAACCATAAAAAAATTTTTGCATCTGCTGGAATGGCATTTCCGCTAAAAGCCCAGTATAATGCCACAAATACAGGCATCTGAATTAATAATGGCAGACATCCTCCTAGTGGATTTACTCCACTTTCCCTATAAAGTTCAGCTGTTTTTTTGCTGATATTCTTGTGGATTGTCTTTATATTTTTTTCTTTTTATTTTTTTCAAGTTCAGGCTGTAATTCCCTCATTTTTTTCATTGACTTTTTCCTGTTTCAATGTCAAAGGGAATATAATTATTCTCATTAAAACTGTAACAATTATTATTGCTATCCCATAATTTCCTACAACACCGTATATCGCATTCAAAAATATGTACGACAAAAATCGACTAGTGCTTGTATTTTTAAACATGTATAATTTCCTCCATTTTTATAATAAAATTTCACTTGCCTTTTTGCGTGAAACTTTTTTTAATTTTTTTAAACTTTCTCTTTTTTTATTTTAACGGATCATATCCACCCTTATGAAAAGGATGACATTTTAACAACCTTTTTTTACTGACAGGTAAGTCCCCTTTACTGCTCCATATTTTTGTAATTGCCTGTCGTGAATATTCCGAACAAGTTGGATAAAATCTGCATCTTCTTCCTAAATAAGGTGAAATGCCCTTTTGATAAATTTTTTTATCATAAATAATAATATTTTTTTATCATTTTATCACCTTGATAATATCCTTTTCTATATCCTTATACTTTAAATTTTTTTAAATTATCCTTCAAAAATAGATTTGCCGACAAACACATAATCAGTATTCTCTTTTAAATTTATCCTTATGTATTCTCACAAATTCCCTAAAAAAATTCTTCTTATTCTGTTTCTTTGAACTGCATTTCCAGTTTTTGCTGGCTACAAAGCCAAATCGCTGTTTATTATTTTCTCTTATAAAAATAATAGCATACTTTGTATGCATTTTTTTGATTTGTTATATATTAATGAAAAAAATCCTTTGATTTCTTTATTTTTGTTAATAGACATATTTCTCTTCTTTAGATTTTTAAGATAAACGAGAGCTTAATAGATATTCAAAATCTTTAAATTCAGACAAATTTCAAGAAATCTTTATTATAAAAAAAGCTCTCCTATTTGTTTTAGATTAATGCTTTTTAAAAACCCAGTGTTGAATTTAACACCGGGTTATGCTGATAATTTAGCTCTTCCTTTAGCTCTTCTTCTCTTTAAAACATTTCTTCCGCTTTTTATTTTTGCATTCTTTTTTCTAAATCCATGATCTTTTTCTTTTTCTTTTATTTGGTTGATATGTTCTTTTTAGTCATTTCTTATCCTTTCTTTCGTGTTTTTAAAAAAAGTTATTGTCTTTTTGTAAATATTATATACAATATTCAAAAAAAGTCAAGTTTTAAGCCGTTTATATTTAAATTTCAATTTATATTGTATTTATAATTATTTTTTTATGTATTGTTGAAAAAAATTATATTTGATTTATCTGGTAATAATAGATTTTTGATCTTAAAAAAATACTAATAAATTTAATATAGTATCATTGAATAGTATAAATACACAATTGAAATTGTATATTGTAAATTTATAAAATAAAAAGCGTTTTTTTAATATTAGTGAACTACTCCCGCTTTTTAGAAGCGGGAGCTTCTTGAGAAGTATCTGCTTTTGTTAGCCAAATATATTTACCAAGCTCTTTGGATAGTTCCTACCCTGTCTTCTTTTTATTTTTTTCTAATATTCCAATATCAATTTTTCCAATGTTTTTTTATATTCAGTGCCGCATTGTAATCTCTATCAATCTCAATTCCACAGCACTCACATTTATAACTTCTTTCTGATAATTTCAATTTTTTTCTTTAACGTTTCCACATTTACTGCAAGTTTTTGGATGATGGAAACCATTTATCTATCTTCAAAAACTGTTTCCCTAAAAACATCAGTTTATACTCAAGCATTCTTAAAAACATTCCCCATCCATTATCTCCTACACTTTTTCCAAAATTTAATGCCTGACTCATCCCTTTCATATTCAAATCCTCAACAACTACAGCATTATACGCTTCAGATAATTTTTTCGATAATTTATGTAGAAAATCTCTTCGGCAATTTTTTGATATACTCATGCAATTTTGATATTTTTCATTTTTTTGTCTATACCAATTTTTAGAAAATTTCACTTTTTCTTGATAACGATTTCTGTAATTTCTTCAATTTTTTTCTCCAACATCCTAAAAATATCTTGGATAATCAGCCCTTTGGTTTTCAGAACTGACAAATAATTCAGACATCGAAAAATCAAGTCCAATTACTTTATCATTACTTGGCATTTTTTGAATTTCCTTTCCAAATTCCGTCAAAATAGAAACATAATAATTTCCATTACTATTTATCAATGTTACTGACTTTATCTTGTAATCCTTTGGTATTTCTCTATGATATTTCAATTTTACTTTTTTTCAATTTCGGCAAAATCAAATATTTATTTTCCTCAATTCGTATCGAATTATTCACACAATTTGTAGTATAACTTTTTAACATTATTCTTTTTAGATTTGAATCTTGGAAATTTTGCTCTCTTTTGAAAGAAATTCGTAAACGATCGTTTTACATTCAATTGAGCATTTGAAAGTGCCAAAGCTGTCCACTTCCTTTTAAAAAAATTGATTTTTCACTTTTCAAACTAGCAGGTGTAATTATTTTTATTTTTTTCCCAGTTTCTTCATAAATTTTATTAGCAGTGTACAAAATCGTATTGTAAACAAAACGAACACATCCAAAAAGTCTTATTTATCAATAATTCCTGCTCTTTATTTGGATAAATTCTGTATCTGAATGCTAAATTATATTTCATAAAATTACACCTCCTTTTTGATTTTTGAATATTATTTTTTTAATTATTTCTTTAGAAATTTTTATCATTAACGATTTCTCTTCCATATTTATACAAAAAAATTGTATCATAGGCATATCCTTTTTTTCAATTTTTTTATAAAAAAAGCAATTTATCTCCCACTTATAGAAGTCGGAGACTTCTTGCTATCTTTTGTTAAAGTAAAATTTGTAAGATAGATTATAAATATTTTTCCAGGATTTTTTTGTATTTAGTTTGATTCTTTGTGTAAAAGTATATAAGTTTACTGTTTTTTTAATAGTTAATTTGTTTGAAAATGAAAAAGAGTTATTTATATAGAATTTTTTTATTTTTATAGCAGTTTCATATTTTAATGTTTTTTTAACAGCATTTTCAGTTTTCCACATTCCTATAATAACTAATATAATATATATTAATATATATATTATTATTATGCACTGTGGAAATGTGGGAATATCGATGAATAAAGGGATTGCCAGCGGGTAACCTGTGGAAAACTTTTTGCCGATTTTGTGGAAAACTTTTTTTCCACAATGTTATCCACATAGTTATCAACATAGGATGTGGAAAACTAAATCAATTGTGGAAAACCTGTGGAAAGTGCTTAAAAAAATGGGGATATAAGATTTTTGTGGAAAAAGTATTTAAAAAAAGTGAAATTATTCTGATAAATAAAGGGTTTACTAGTATTTTTTTCCTATGTGGAAAAAGTATGTGGAAAAACTTTTTTTCAAAATCTTGATTATTTATTTTATATATGTTATAGTTAAATCAAATTAGAGGTTACACGATAGTAATTTTACTATAAATTAATAATAAAAAGAGGAAATAGCAGATGGATGTCGTGAAATTGTGGGAAAAAAAGTGAAAAAAACTATGAAAAGGAAGATTAGCGAAGGAGAATTTGAGCTTTTTTTGAGAATGTAAAGGCAGAAAAAAAATAGAAGATAACATATTTACGCTTACCTGTAATTCTAAACTGATAAAGGAAAGTGTGGAAAAGTATAGAAGCCAGATGGAAGAAATTGTGGAAATTGTGACTGATGAGGAAATTACAATGAAGTTTGAAGTAAAAAAACAGGACGTAATGCTGTATCAGAATGAAGTACACAGACTTCCAAAGGAAACAAGGGAAAAAAAAGCTCCAATTCACACAGGATTAAATCCTAGACATCAGCTTGATAATTTTTGTAGTTGGGGAAAACAGCAGGCTGGCATATAATGCATGTCTTGCAGTTGTGAAAAAAATCCGACTGTTTACAACCCGCTTTTTCATCTTTGGAAGTTCAGGGCTTGGAAAAAAACCCATCTTATGCAGGCTGTGGGAAACGCAATCTTGGAAAAGGATCCGACAAAACGGGTTTATTATTCCACTTCAGAAGAATTTGCAAACGAGTTTTTTTCAAAGTTTTTAAACAGTGGACGGATTCAGCATTTTCGGGATACCTTTCGTGCTTTAGATGTGCTTCTTCTGGATGACATACAGTTTTTTTGAAAAGGTCTTTGGACGTGGAGAAGGAACTGTGGAAGAGGAGTTTTTCCACACTTTTAACAAGCTGCAGGAACTAGGAAAGCAGATAATAATGATAAGCGACAAGTCGCCAAAGGAGATAAAAAATCTGTCAAAACGTCTGGAATCAAGATTTCTATCAGGCTTAACTGTGGAAATACAAAGCCCTGGCTATGAAACTCGCATGATGATTTTAAAAAATATGGCAGAAGCACAGGGAATTGAGATAGATGAGAGCATTTTAGAATATATTTCAGACTCCTTGAATACAAATGTAAGAGAACTGGAAGGAACACTTACAAACCTTAATGCAAGGGCAAAACTGCTAAATGAGCAAATAACATTGGAATTAGTGCAGGAAATGCTTATGCACAACGTAAAGCGGAAGCAATCTAAAAATGACGGCCCAAAAAAAGTAATAGAAATGATTTCTGCACATTATAGCATAAGTGTAGCCGATATGAAATCTAAAAAAACGCCAGAAAAAAATAGTTGAAACAAGACAAATTGCAATGTATCTCTTAAAAAAACAACGATGATCTTGATCTAAGCCTAACTGCAATTGGCGGGCTTTTTTTGATGGAAAAAGACCACAGCACGGTTATAAGCAGCATTAGAAAAAAATTGATAAGAAAATAAAAAGAAGATATTGTATTTAAGAAGGAGATTGACACATTAAACAAGAAAATATTCAAGGTATAAAAAGATTGTGGAAAGAATGTGGAAAAACTTTGTGGAAAAACTCGTATTAAAAAAATCTGGAGTTTTTCCACTGTGGAAAAAAAGTTTTTCAACAATCTAAATTTTTTTATAAATATTTATTATCAATATAATTATATTCTGATTAATTAAAAAAATAAATTTTACCATTGTGGAAAAGTAAAAAAATTAGTTATCCACAGTATGTTAAAAAGTTTTCCACAATTTTTGTGGAAAAAAAGATTGTTAAAATTTATGATTAATATTGTGATTGTGGAAAAAGTAAAAATATAATTGTGTAAAACTGAAATTTAGTTATCCACATTGTTAAAAAAAGTTTTTCCACATTTGTGGATAAATCAGTTTTAGTTAATATTAAATTAAATATAAATTGATAAAAAAATTATATAAATAAAAAAATGTAAAAAAAGTTTTTCCACATATATAAAATTTATATCCACAATGCAATGTGGAAAAAGTAAATAGTTAAAAAAAGTTAGTAAAAATGGAGATAAACTGTAATTGTGGAAAAGATGTGGAAAAAAAATTGTGGAAAAAAAGTTTTTCCACAAAAAAATGAGTTTTCCACAGAAAAAAATTAAGCATTAATTTTTATTAATGATTGAAAGGGAAATAAAAATATAAGGAGAAGAGAAAATGAGAAAAAAATAGATAATGAAATTGAAGAAATTGCGATAAATACTGAGTTTATAAAAATTGGATCAGCTGTTAAAGTGGGCAAATCTTACAGGTTCTGGAGTGGAAGCGAAAATGTTTATTCAAAATGGTGAAGTGAAAGTAAATGGTGTTGTGGAAACAAGACGTGGAAAAATTTATGATGGGGATATTGTGGAATTTGCTGGGGAAAAAGATAACAGTGAGAAAAAAATAGAAATAATTTTTTTGAGATTTAGTGTAGTGTGAAGGGAAGAAATATCAATGTATTTGGATCAGATTAGTTTTTAATAACTTTCGTTGCCTTGTGGATGGAAAGTTGAAGTTTGACAGGTATTTTAATTTAATATATGGGAGAAATGGACAGGGAAAGACATCACTTATTGAGGCTGTCTATTTTTTTAGCTACGAGGGAAAAGTTTTTAGGACTAAAGAGGTAAGGGAGATTCGCAAGTATAATTTGAACAGGTTAATTGTGTTTGGGAAATACCAGCATAGGGATTTATCGGAAAATGTTATTGCTATTGATGTGAATGAGGATAGAAAGGATTTTTTTATATTGACAGGGAAAAAAATAAATATATAAATTATGTGGGACTTTTGAATATTATCTCATTTATTCCTGAAGATATTGAGCTAATTGTGGGAAATCCTGGGGTTAGGAGAAGTTTTTTTAACTATGAAATTTCGCAGGCAAAAAGGGAATATCTGCAGTCGATTGTAAATTTTTGAGAAAATATTGAAGGTGCGAAATAAACTTATAAAGGGAAAAAAAGACTGGAGAGGAAATTTATAAAATTTATAATGAAAAAAATTTATTGAGGAAGGGCTGAATATTGTTTTTAAATCGGCGGGAATTTATAAAAAAATTGTCAATTTTGCTAAATCTAAATTATAGAAAGTTATTTGATGAAAATTCGGAACTTAAATTAAAAATACGACTGTTTTTCTTGGAGATGTGGAAAAGAAAACCAGGGAAGAGTTAAAGGGGAATTTTGAGTTAATGTGCAAAAAGGAAAAGTGAAAGGGAAAAAAATTTTTAGGGTATAGTTTGCTTGGACCGCAAAAGGATGATTTTATTTTTTTGAATTAAATGGGAAAAAAATGCAAAGGCATATTCTTCTCAGGGAGAAAAAAATCTATAATTTTTTTCGCTGAAAATCTCGGAAATTGATATTTTAATAAAAAGAAAAAAATGAGTATCCGATCTTTATTATGGATGACATTGCTTCGTATTTTTGATGAAGTGAGAAAAAAAGAGCATTTTAAATTATTTTTTTGAATAAAAAAATTCAATGTTTTATAACTTCAACAGAGGATTTGGGGATAGAAGGAAAAAAATTCATTGTGGAAAGGGGAAAAGTTATAGCAGAATAATTTTTTTATGGTTTTGCTATATTTTGGATAATTTGCTTGACAATTATATAATTTTTACGATTACAGTTAGATAATAATATAAAAAAATTTGGTTTTATTAAATAGTGCAAGAACACTCGCAACTTTAGTCGTGAGATAAATTGCACGAAAATTTTTAGTAAGCATATAGGGAAACTTGTATGTAGACACGGAGCAAAAACCGTGCAACAAAGAAACTGAATTGCTGGGAACTCTTAAAAGCTAGTATAACTACAACATAATACCTTCGTTCAAATATGGTATAAGTGTGAAGGTAGCGAAAGCAGAAAAAATATACTAGATAATGCAAGGTTAAATCCTAAACATTATGATAATAGACAATCAGCAGCTAATCCTGAAAAGGAAAGTTCAACGACTATCCCTCGTGAGGGGAGTACAATACAAGCGATAGGTATTGGAAGTGGTTTCGCCTAAGTCCTTGAAATAGGATATGGATAAGATATAGTCTGTGCTTGTTAGAGATAACAAGAAGTTCAAGGCTAATCTCCTTAATTTATTAAGGAGTATATATGCCATGAGAACTGCATAAGTAGTAGCGAACTTATGTGAACGACGCTTCTCACTGTTGTGGGGTTTTAAAAAAACTTTTAAAAAAATATTTAAAAAAATAAATAAATAAAAATATTACTTTTTTTGACAGATAAAATGTAGAATACATGGTATAATATCTCTGATGAAAAGGAGGTGATATCTATGTATTTAACATTAAAACAACAGGTAAAACATCTTAGTAAAAAAGAGTTTAGGAATTTAAAATATTTATCTCATATAGCCAAGAACTTAACTAATAAAGCTATATATAATGTTAGACAACACTATTTTCAAAAATAAAAAAATATTTAAGTTATAATGAAAACTATAAAATGCTTAAAAAAATAGTGAAAATTACAAGAAATTAAATTCTAATATGGCTCAACAAATTCTAAAAAGAAGTAGATGGAAGTTTTAAATCATTTTTTTGGACTTTTTGAAAACTTGCTAAGAATGGTCAATATAATTTTAAAAGATATAAAATTACCTAAATATCTTGCTAAAGATGGTTTTACAACTCTTATTATAGGTTTTGGTTAGATTAAAAGATGATATGCTGATAGTTCCTTATTCAAATTCGTTTAAGAAAACTCATCAGGAAGTTAAAAATTAAGCTGCCACCAGTATTAAAAAGACAAGAAAATAAAAGAGATTAGAATAATACCAAAAACAACATTCTAGGTACTTTGAAATTCAATATACTTATGAAGTAAAAGAAGTTCAAAGGGAATTAAATAGAGAAAAATACACTAGGAATAGATTTAGGTATAGATAATCTTTGTACTTGTGTTACAAATACTGGAGCTTCATTCATAATAGATGGTAGAAAATTAAAATCAATTAATCAATACTATAATAAGACAAATGCAAAAATTACAAAGTATAAAAAGATAAGCAAAAGACCTCCCGCACAACATTAAGACAAAAAAAGAATAGTTAGAAAGAGAAATAATCGCATAAATGATTATCTTTCAAAAGCAGCAAGAATAATTATAAATCATTGTCTTAATAATGATATAGGAAAAACTAGTTCTGGGATATAATGAAGATTTTCAAAGAAATTCAAATATAGGAAGCATAAATAATCAAAACTTTGTAAATATACCATATGGAAAAATTAAGAGATAAATTAATATATCTATGTAAACTATATGGAATAGAATTTAAACTACAAGAAGAAAGTTATACATCAAAAAGCAAGTTTTTTTGATGGAGATGAAATTCAATATATGATAAAGAAAAATCAAAAAGAATATATATTCAGTGGAAAAAAAGGATAAAAAAAGAGGACTATATCAAACAAGTGCAGGTAAACTCATAAATGCAGATTGTAATGGAGCATTAAACATATTAAGGAAAAAGTAAAGTTGTGGACTTAAGCGTCCTATACAATAGAGGTGAACTGAACACACCTAAAAGAATAAGGGTAGTGTAAAAGCTATCAAACTTCTTAGAAAAATTTTTTTGAATATTTTTTTAAAGATTTTTAGAACCCTGTGACTTTGGTCGTGGGAGGTTCAGGAATAGATTTAAAATAAAAAAATAAATAAAAGGGTTGAAAAAAATGGGAAGGAATTAGAGAATTAAAAAGTTTGGCATTAGAGGCGATTGAGAAAAAAAGTTCACTTTTTGAAAAAAATGAGAAATATATTTTTTTGAAAAATTAAAAAGAAACTGGAAGCAGATTGTGAATGGTCCGATTGGTGAAAAAAACTAATCCAAAGGGGCTGTTTAATAAAAAAATTTAGTTGTAGTTATTAATGACAATGTTATTTATCATACGACAATAATGTGCGCAGAAGTCATAAGGGAAAAAAATAAATACTTTCCTGAATGGAGAATTTGTGGAAAGCATAGAGTTTATGAAAATAAATTATAAGGTAAAACGTGATTTGCTAGATGAACTTATTGAAAATGAGGAAAATAGAGGGACAATTCGAGCTGGAGAAATTCCACGTGGAAATGCTGGAAAAAAAGGGGATAAATGTTGAATCAGAAAATAAAATTACTGAAAAAAATAAAGGATATTGTGCTTTCTCCAGAGGAAATTAAGGAAATTCATAGAAATATTGATAAAATTGATAAAAAAAGTATGAAGATATTGCTAGAAGTTTGGAAAAAAAGTTGCAATAAAATTGAAAAAAAGAGAAAAATATTTGAAAAAGTATTGGGTATGTTGAATGCGAGAAATGTAAAAATTCTGTTTTTTTGCAGGAAAGCAATGAAAAAAATTGTGTTTTGAGTGCAGAATGAATGAGAAAAAAATTGGAAATTTCAGAAAATATCAAATTTAATAAAAAGATAATCCGTATATATCTGAAAAAAACAGGCAGTTAGAATAGCAAATACAGATAAATCCACATATTATAAGGCACGGGATATTTTGGCACAGCAGACTTATAACGATATGCTTTATTATTGTGTGGAAAAAAATAAGGAAATTTCTGTAAATGGAGATTATGAGTTTGAAATTCGGAGCGAATCACGGGAAGATGTGGAAAAAAATTTATAAAAAAATTATGTGGATTATAAAATTGGAAGTGATAATGAGGAGGTCTTTAAGATTGAAAGGAAGGCAGTTTTTGAGAAGGTTGAAAAAGGGATGTCAGGTTTAGGCTTGAAAATAGCAGGAGGTATTGATTTTTATTTTTGCCATTTTATCGAAAAAAATTACAATTATTTCAAAAAAATATGTTAAAATAATATATCTTATATTATTTTTTTATTTGATAGGATTTAGTATTAACTATTTGATTCAAAAAGAAGAAAGAGAGTAAAAAAATAAATAATGAAAAAAATATTTTTTTGATAGTTGGAATAATGTTGGGAATTAATGGATTTTTCAAGTGAAAAATATTGATAACAATGCAAAAGATGAAGCAGTCTGTAATTGCTGCAACATATACTTATCCAGATGGGAAAAAAATTTGTTTTGGGATGATATTTTTGGCACTTGGGAAGGATAAAGTTCCTTATGTGCTGATAAATCCAGATAACGGGGCAGGGAAAAAAAGATTGAAGTGAATTACGTGGCTCAAATCAAGAAAAAAACAAGGAAGCTGGGATAAAAAAACATTGCTTATATTTCTACAAATTATCACAAAAGAAATATTGAGAAAGTGAAAGATGAAGTTGACAGATATTTGGAGTTTTATGGTAAGGATAATATAAATGGATTCTTTTTTTGATGAAATTGCTTCAGATACTTTGCAGCAGGTAAATTATATGAGGGAAATTTTTGATTATGTAAAAAGGGAAGTCTAAAAAGTAATCTTGTAATTGCTAATCCAGGAGCACCGATTACTGATGCAATTTCGCCTTATGCGGATATTTTTTTGTGACAAGCGAAGTAAGTGCAAATGTTTATATTAATAAGTTTGAGAAGCCAAAAATCTGATTTTTGAAAAAAATAAGGTGAATGCAAAAACATATCTGGCATATTGTGCATAGCGCTAACCCTAAGGAATATGCAAGAATTATAAGATTATCAAGAGAGAGAAATGCAGGGTGGCTTATGATAACAGATGATGTTATGCCAAATCCTTATGATAGGGAGCCATCTAGATTTATGGAAATGGTAAATATGATTAATAAGTAATTTTTATTGTTATTGGATTTGTTAGAAGTAACCTGAAATAAAGGAATTGATCTTGAAAAAAATACTGTATTAACTGGGTTTTTATAGATTTTTTTGTAAATTACAGAAGAATTTAAATATAAATGGAGAAAAAAATGTATATTAAAAGAATTATTGAAGGAAGCGGATAAGTCGATGGAAAATTACAAGTATGACGATGCGCTTGTGTATTTGAAGTCGGTGCTTGAAATTGATGAGAGCAACTATTCGGCGCTTATGACACTTTCCAAAAATTTATACAGATTTTTGGGATGTTTGAGGAAGCGAAGGAGTATGCTGAAAAAAATTGTATAAAAAAAGTATCCTGAGAGTAAGGATACGCTTTTTACGTTGGGATTTGTTTATCAGTCGCTGGGAAGACTGAAAAAAAGGCGATTTCGCTTTATAAAAAAATTTTTTTAGATATAGAAAAAAATTATTTTTGTGTATCTTAATATGGGAATGTCCTATGCTTTGTTGAAGTATTATAGAAAGGCAATTGAAAATATTAATATTGCGATAGAAATGGAGCCTGAAAGTTCGGAAGCGTATGTTGAAAAGGGAGATTGCCTTACAATGATGGGAAAATATGACGAGGCGATTTCTGAATATGAAAAATTGTTAAATTCTAAATTTAATGAAGTGGAGGAATTTTCACTTTATGCACGAATGGGCGATACAATGGCTTATGCGAATAATATAAAGGAAGTTATAAAATATTATAATATTGCCATAAATTGTGAAAATGTGGAAGATTACGTGTTTGAAGATTATTTTGAGATATTATTTAGAGCGGAGCAATATGAGGAAATAAGGCTATTGCTTTTAAACTATGAAAATGCGACAAATGAAAATAAGGAACTTTCACGAATAAAAATGCTGAATTTGCAGGGAAGATTTTTTGTGAAAATTGCAGATTATGAAAATGCACAGAAAGTTTGTGATAAAATGATAATTTTAGAGCCTGAAAATTTTAGGCATTATGTGAATTTGGCTTATGTTCTGGAATTACAGCATAAATATGACGAGGCGCTTGAATGTGTAGATAAGTTGGGAAAAAAATTATGGAAGATAAGGAATTTTCAAAGGAATTGAAAAAAAGAATAAGGAAAAAAATAAGAGAAAATTTGAAAGGGAAAGCAAGAAAAAAATTCTGAAAAAGTAAAGAAATTTAAAAAAATAAAAAAATTATGGGGATTTTTAAATGGAAGAAAAAAAATATGAAGTTAATAGGAAATATGATGAAAAAAACACTGGTAAATGTATTGAAAAAAATTTTGATAAAGCTGGGGAATATGTTGTAGAACCTGGGAGAAATGAGATAAAAAAAGATTTGAAATAGATTTTGAAAATAATTTGGGAAACGTGAATTTAAAAAGAAAAAACATAATAAAATTGATGATTTAAAAAAATAAAAAAATGATAAATGTAAAAAAAATTTAAGAGAAAGGATTTTATTACAAATTTTTTTCTATAAATTTAAAGGTTCAAAGGCAAAAACGTTCTTATGAGTATGCAAAAAAATTATTGGAATACAAAATAAAGACGCCAGAGCCGATTGCTTATTTTGACGATTTTTGTGAATGAAAATAATAAAAAAAATAGTTATTATATAAGTGAAGAGCTGAAATATGATTTTACCTGCAGGGAAGTTTTTCTGGCCTGAGGATATTGAGGAGGAAAAAGGCTAAGCAAGGGGAAAAATTATAAAATAAGTGAAGAAATGGAAAGAATGTTTGCAAAAAGTTGAAAAAAATCGTGAAAAAAATAATAAAAGCAGTTTGCAAGATTTTTCATTTAATTTGCATGAAAATGGAGTGGAATTTGAGGATTATTCGCCTGAAATGTGCTAATTAAGGATAAAAGCGGGAATTATGAATTTTATCTTGTGGATTTGAATAGAATGAAGTTTAATGTGAAACTTAATTTAAATAGAAGAATGAAAAAAATGTTTCAAGAATGATGGAAAATGAAAAAAATAGCAAAAAAATTTTTTTGCTGATGAATATGCGAAGTGTTATAAACAGCGGGAAGAGACAGTTTTTTTAGATTTTTTTGAGATATTATATTAGAAAAACATAAGAGATATGTTGATTTTTATGGATATTACACGTCCATTTAGAAATATTTTTTTAAAAAGAAAAAAATAAGAGTAAATTGAAAGGAAAAATAAAAAAAATGAAAAAAATTATGATGTAATTGTTGTTGGAGCGGGACATGCTGGAGTGGAAGCTGCACTTGCTGCTGCTAGATACGGTCTGAAAACAGCATTGTTTACAATATATCTTGATAATATTGCGATGATGTCGTGCAATCCGTCGGTTGGAGGGCCTGGAAAAAAAGCCATCTGGTGTCGGAACTTGGAATGTTAGGCGGAGAAATGGCTGAGACATATTGACAATTATAATTTGCAGCTAAAAAAATTTGAATCATACAGAAGGGGCTGGCTTCACGAATTACTAGAGCACAAGCTGATAAATACTGGTATAGAATTAAAATGAGGGAAATTATTGAAAAGCAGGAAAATTTAGAATTAGTTCAAGGGATTGTTGTGGATTTGATTGTGGAAGATAAGAAGGTTATGGGAGTGGAAGATAATCTTGGGATTAGATATGGGGCAAAGGCTGTTGTCTTGTGCACTGGAACTTTTTTAGGCGGAGAATATGTTATGGGGGATGTAAAGTATTCTTCAGGACGGCAAGGAGAGCCTGCAAGCGTGGATTTACCAGATAGGCTTGCAGAATATGGATTTGAACTGGACAGGTATCAAACTGCAACCCCTCCAAGAATTGCCAAATCTTCAATTGACTTCTCTAAACTGCAGGAATTAAAAGGAGAAGACAAACCACGATATTTTTCTTATGAAACAAAAAAAGAATATAACTCAACTTTGCCAACTTGGCTGACATTTACAACACCTGAAACTATTCGTGTGGGGCAGGAAATGCTTAAATATTCGCCAATTGTGACAGGAGTTGTAAGTACAAAAGGTCCTCGGCATTGTCCTTCGCTTGATAGAAAGATTATGAACTTTCCAGAAAAAACAAATCATCAGATATTTCTAGAGCAGGAATCTGTGGAATCAGATGAAATTTATATAAATGGATTTACAACGGCAATGCCTCCATTTGCACAGGAAGCGATGCTAAAGACAATTAGCGGGCTGGAAAACGCCAAAATTGTACGTTATGGATATGCGGTGGAATATAATTTTGTGCCTGCTCATCAGTTGAAATTGACGCTTGAAACAAAGGTTCTGGATGGACTTTACACGGCAGGGACAATTAATGGAACGAGTGGATATGAAGAGGCTGCCTGCCAAGGATTTATAGCGGGAGTGAATGCTGCGAGAAAAATTTTAGGGAAAAAGGAAATTGTGATTGACAGAAGTGAAGGATATATAGGGGTTTTGATTGATGACATAATAAATAAAAAAACGCCAGAACCTTATCGTGTATTGCCTTCGAGAGCTGAATACAGGCTAACTTTGCGACAAGATAATGTTTTTATAAGACTTTTGGAAAAGTCGAAGGAAATCAGGGCTGCTAAATGCTGAAAAAAATTAGTCGAATTGGAAAAATACTTGTTTTGAAATTGAAAATGAAATTGAAAGATTAAAAAAGATTACTGTTTATCCGACTAAAGAAAATAATGAGAAATTACTAGAAATTGTGGAAAAACAAAGCCAATCAGAAAATGTAGAAATTGAAAAAAATAGTAAAAATAGTATGAACAGTCCTGTTTCAGCCTTTTGAATTTCTTGCGAGAAAAGAAATCAACTATGATAATTTAAGTGAATTTGTGGAAACTACGGAATTATCTGATTTGGCGAAGGAGCAAGTGGAAATAAATGCGAAATATAATGTGTTTATTGAAAGGAAAAAGGCGCAGATTGAGAAATTTAAAAAGCTGGAAAAAAATGGTAATCCCAGAGGATTTTTGACTATGAAAATGTAAAAGGGGCTTAGTAATATTGCGATTTCTGGACTTGTGTATGGAAAGCCTGAAACGATTGGGCAGGCTAGCAGAATTAGTGGAGTTACTTATAATGATATTTCACTTTTTAATTGCAATTTTGAAGAATTAAAAAAATATTATATTTTTGAAATTCATAGATTTTTTTACAAGTGACAAATAAGATAAGAATAGATAACTGTAAAAAGTAAAAATCTTTAAAAAAATTATCAACAATGTATCTATATTAAGAGTTCAAGGCTTCTTGGCATAAAGTGAAGAAAAATAAGAAAATTGAACATAAAAAAATATAGTATTTATTGGAGTTTTTTTAGAGTTTTACAGATAACTAAAAAAAGTAAAAAAAGGAGAAATAATTTAATGAAATTAATAGTGGGACTTGGAAATCCTGGAGAACAGTATAAATTAACAAGGCATAATATTGGATTTATATTTATTGACGAATATTTGAAGGAAAATAATATAAGCGATATGAGGGAAAAATTTAAATCTCTGTTTGTTCAGACAAATTATAACGGGGATAAAGTTTTTTATCAAAAGCCGACTACATTTATGAATTTGAGCGGAGAAGCGATTGGAGAGGCTGTCAGATTTTTTAAGATTGATCCCAAAACTGAGCTTTTTGTAATCTATGATGATATGGATATGCAGTTTGGAAAATTGAAAATTAAGCAAAATGGAAGTGCGGGCGGACATAATGGGATAAAATCCATTATATCACATGTCGGAAATGAATTTGTGCGAATAAAATTTGGAATCGGTAAGCCGAAAACGAAGGAAGAGACATTGGGATTTGTACTTGGGAAATTTTCGCCAGAAGAAAAGGAAGTCTTAAAAGATTCGAGAGAAAAGATTTTTAATTTGATTGATGATATAAAGGACGATATGACAGTACAAAAATTAATGAATAAATATAATACTAAATAAGCTGTTTATATATCAGTAAATTTATTGAAAATTTTTTTATTTAAGAATTAGAGTTAAAAATGAGATTTTTATGTATTGTCAAAAAAACTTGTTTTTTTGTTCAAATAGTTTTGTCAGCATATAAAAAAATAATCCAGCAGTAAAATACTTTGGGATTTTTAAGTAAAAAGATAGCAAGAAGTCTCCGACTTCTATAAGTGGGAGATGAATTGCTTTTTTTGTAAAAAAATTGAAAAAAATGGTATACCCATGATACAATTTTTTTGTATAAAATATCGAAGAGAAATAATTAAAAATAATATTCAAAATCAAAAGGAGGTGTAATTTTATGAAATATAATTTAGCATTCAAATACAGGATTTATCCAAATAAGGAGCAGGAATTATTGATAAATAAGACTTTTTGGATGTGTCCGTTTTGTTTACAATACGATTTTGTATGCTGCAAATAAATTTTTATGAAGAAACTGGAAAAAAATAAAAATAGTTACACCTGCTAGTTTGAAAAAGTGAAAAATCAATTTCTAAAAAGAAGTAGACAGTCTGGCACTTTCAAATGCTCAATTGAATGTAAAAACGATCGTTTACGAATTTTTTTCAAAAAGAGCGAAGTTTCCAAAGTTCAAATCTAAAAAGAATAGTATTAAAAGTTACACGACAAATTGTGTGAATAATTCAATACGAATTGAGGAAAACAAATATTTGGTTTTTGCCAAAATTGAAAAAAATTAAAAATTGAAATATCATAGAGAAATACCAAAGGATTATAAAATAAAGTCGGTAACATTGACAAATAGCAATGGAAATTATTATGTTTCTGTTTTGACGGAATTTGAAAAAAAGAAATTCAAAAAAATGTCAAGTAATGATAAAGTGATTGGACTTGATTTTTTTCAATGTCTGAATTATTTGTCAGTTCTGAAAACCAAAGGGCTGATTATCCAAGATATTTTTAGGAGGTTGGAAGAAGAATTGAAAAAAATTACAGAAATCATTATCGAGAAAAAGTAAAGTTTTCTAAAAATTGGTATAAGCAAAAAAAGCGAAAATATCAAGATTGCATGAGTATATTAAAAAAATTGTCGAAGAGATTTTTCTACATAAATTGTCGAAAAAAATTGTCTGAAACATATAATGCTGTGGTTGTTGAGGATTTGAATATGAAAGGGATGAGTCAGGCATTAAATTTTGGTAAAAGTGTAGGAGATAATGGGTGGGGAATGTTTTTGAGGATGCTTGAGTATAAACTAATGTTTTTAGGGAAACAATTTTTGAAGATAGATAAATGGTTTCCATCATCGAAAACTTGTAGTAAATGTGGAAACGTTAAAGAGAAACTGAAATTATCAGAAAGAAGTTATAAATGTGAGTGCTGTGGGATTGAAATTGATAGAGATTACAATGCGGCATTGAATATAAAAAACATTGGAAAAGCAATGCTGAAATATTAAAAAATAAAAGAAGACAGGGTAGGAACTACCCGAAGAGCTTGGTAAATATATTTGGCTAACAAAAAGCAGATACTTCCCAAAGAAGCTCCCGCTTCTAAAAAGCGGGAGTAGTTCACATGAGATTGAGCATAATTTTTAAGAAAAATAAAAGAGGGCGTGATTTTTATGAGAAAAAAAGCTGTTCCTGTGGGGATTGAGGATTTTTAAAGAGTTGATACAAGAAGGATATTACTATATAGATAAAAACTTTATTAATAGACGAAATGTTAATGAATAAATCAAAAGTTACATTATTTACAAGACCACGTAGATTTGGAAAAAAACATTGAATATGTCGATGTTGAAATATTTTTTTGATGTAAAAAGATAAAGAAGAAAATAAAAAAACTTTTTTTGAAAAATTTGAAAGTATCTGATAGTGAATATATGAGTGAACAGGGAAATATCCTGTAATTTTCATTTCAATGAAAGATTTGAAAGGAAATAGTTGGGAAGAAACCTTTAATGATTTAAAGTCTCTTATTTCTGATTTGTATGCTGAATTTAAAGATATGAGAGAAAAAAATGGATGAACAGGGATAAGATAAAATTTGATAAAAATATTTTTATGAAGAGGAAAAAGGAAATTATGGAACTTCTTTAAAATTATTATCAAATTATTTGTATGAATATTATGGAAAAAAAGTGTAATAATTTTTAATAGATGAATACGATGCTCCAATAATAAATGCTTTTTGATAAAGGATACCACAATGAAGCAATAAACTTTTTTTCAAACATTTTACAGTTCAGCACTAAAGACAAACAATTCTTTGAAATATGGTGTTTTTAACAGGGATAACAAGGATTATAAAGGAAGGGATATTCTCTGGTTTAAATAATTTAAAAAGTAGATACAATATTGAATAAAAAAAATATTCAGAGTATTTTTGGACTTCTTGAAAGTGAAGTGATTGAAATGCTTGATTACTTTGGGATGAAATACAAAATTGAAGAGGTTAAAGAATGGTATGATGGATATTTTTTTGGAGAAAGTGAAGTGTATAATCCATGGTCTATTGTGAATTATATTGATAATGGAGAAATTAAGGCATACTGGGCAAATGTTTCAGGAAATACGCTTTTAGAGAATATGCTTGATCATGCTGGGGAAAGTGTTTATGATGATTTAAAACGATTTACTGATGGAGAAAGTATTGAAAAATATATTTCAGATGGAACTACGATAAAAAGTCTTTTAAATAATGATGATGAGATATGGCAATTACTTTTTGTATAGTGGGTATTTGACAAAAAGATGAAAAGCAGAAGGAAATAGATGTAACTTCAGAATATACAGATATCTATAACTTGAGAATTCCAAATAAAGAAATACGGAAATATTTTTGGTAATATGTTTTTTTAAATAGATTTTTTTGGAACAGAAGTAAAAACAAATATTTTGATAAAAGCACTTGAAAATGGAGATATTAGAAAATTTGAGAAGACATTGGGAGAAATAATGATAAATATGCTGAGTCATTTTGACTTGGATAAGGAAATGGAAAAGATTTATCAGGTGTTTATGATAGGGCTTGTTGGATTTTTGATGGGGAAATATGAAATTATTTCAAATGATGAGAGCGGATATGGAAGATATGACCTTGCAATGATACCGATAAAAAGTAATGAGAAAGCGTATCTTATGGAATTTAAAATATCGAAGACGAAAAAGGGGATGGAAGAGAAAGCGCAGAAAGCGTTGAAGCAGATTGATGAGAAGAAATATGATACGAAACTGAAGGCAAGAGGGATAAAGAATATTTTGAAGATTGGGGTTGCGTTTTATGGGAAAGAAGTGAAAGTTGTTTTTAAATAGAAGTTTAAAGGAATAAGTGAAAATGACAACAATGAAGCCGTCAAATGATAATGCAACTATTACTTACAACAATGTAAAAAGAAGCCGTAGAACTAAAAAAATAATTATAGTTCTAAAAAAACTTTAGTCTTGGAATGGGATTAAGTGCTGAAATAGGTTTAAAAGGTAGCATAAAACAAACGGAATAAGTGGAAATGTCTCTCAGAGCAACGGAAATATTAATACAGAAAACACTAACTATCAAAATGGAAATTTTTTTGTAAATGTTAATGAAGTACATACATGACAATAACAAGTTCGATGACGCTTACTGGATTTAATTAGGAAGGCAGAAAAGTAACTGGAAACATCGAAAAAAATTATTTGTAGAAAGTAATCAGAAGGATTTAAATTATACAATGAAGAAGGTCAATAATGAATAAAAAGTTATATAGGAACATGTGGAGTATTAAAAAAAATAACTCTCCCTCTCCAGACAAGATTATACATTCTGATGATATTTTTTTAAATATGAAAATTTTTAATAAAAAAATTTTGATTATCCAATGTCAATTTTATGGGGAACAATATTAGAATGTAAAACTGAAGAAATAGATTATGTAGGTATAAAAATGCTTGGAAGTAAAAAAATCAAGAAGTAATTAGAATAAGAAAGGAATTTTTATGAAATAATAAAATGTCCACGATTTAATATAGGTGACAAAGTTAAATTAATTAAATATCCTGATAAAAAAAGCAACTGTTAAAAAAATTTGTTGGCATGATAAGGATAAAAAGAATTTACTATTTTTCTTAATGTTGAAAAATGATAAAAGAAAAAAAGTACAAGTAGATATTATGAAGATGAAAAATAAGTTTGAAAAAAATATAAGTAAAAATAAGGGATAGTCCAAAAATTTTTGTGTAAACTAATATAAATTGCCAATAAATGAAGAAAAAGTGAGGATAAAATAATGAATAAAAAAATTTTTTTAATTTTATTATCTATGTTATTAAATTTTTTTAACTTTTTGGGGAAGTAAAGAAAAAAATTATGATTGTAATTTTTTTGACTGATTTTACATTTAATGAAGAAAACAATAAATACATTGATCTGTATACTGGAAAAAAACAAATATGAAAATAAAAAGAAGGAATAACAGAATGCAAAGTTGTAACAGGAGGTCCATTTAGAATAATTAATAGATCCTTTTTTTGGAAACAGAATGATCATCATTATTTTGACAATGCTGTAATATCATTAGAAATTAAGAATGGTAGAATGGTAGAGCTTGAAGTAAAATCTGCATTCAATAATGAACTTCTTTTTTTCTGGAAAAATACAATTATTTAGGATTAGATGGAGAAGTTTATATGGATGGTTCAGTTCAGGGATCTGGTTATTCAATGAGATTAAATTATAAAAATGGTAAACCAACGGGAGAACTTGTAGAGTATTACAATAATGGTAAAAATATAGAAAGTCAATGTTAAGAAATGTACAGATAGATTTATCAAATTTTTTTCTGATGGGTTTGAAAAAAATATGTAAATAGTTATGAAATTTACGATTATAATACAGGAGAAAAAAATTTTTCTCAGAAAGTTTAAAAAAACGGAAATGGAAGAATTATCTCATATACACCTAGTGGGAAACAGTATAAAGATTATGAAATTAAAAATCGTAAAATTATAGGAGGAAAGGAAGTTGCTCGTAGTCCAGATGGAAAATCTGATTCTGAATATTATTATCATAAAAAAATGGAAAAAGTAAAAAAATATATTCAACATGGCAGTAGTGGTGCAAGAACGGAATACGATTATGATATTAACGGAAGAATGCTAAGAGATACACATTATAACAAAGATGGAGAAATAGACAATATAATAGATTACACTAAAAAAAGAAACGCTAAATAAAAAAAAGTAGCAAGAGTGGTCCAAAAATTTTTGTGAAACCTTTAAATAATATACGGTAAAATAATTATATAGTATTTGGAGGTTTTTTTGTTATGGCTAAAAAAAGAAATCTGTCTGTTAAAAATATAGTTATAGAAATATTTAATAATCTGAACAGAAAAAATGGAATCTGCTTATAAATGAAGCTTTAAGTAAAGGTGGGAAATAAAGTGGGCTTAAAAAAATAAAAAGAAAAATTTTTTTGAAAAATTTAAAAAAATGAATAAATATGAACTTTTTGTTAAAGTTATAGATTATATAGGAAATTTTCCTAATATTTTTAGATGGATTTTTATATTAATGGTTCGGGACAAGGATATGGTGATTATGATTCTGTTTTTAATAAATAGCGGTTTTAACGAAATAGATGGAGAAACTTCTGTTTATATAGGAATTTTTTTATGGAGATTACGAGGAAAGGGTTTATTATACATATGAGGAAATGTTTCATTATTTTTTTAACATATTATTTAGAAAATATCCATTGCTATAGTAATTTAATAAGTTTTATTGAGCAAGAATTTATAAATTATACTAAATTTATTGATGAGGCTAAAAAAATTATAAAATAAATTTAGATATTAAAAAAATATTTACTAGAGATAATTTAAGAAATTTTTTTGTTGAATTATAATTTTTGAAGAAAATAGATATAACTTAGGAACTATAAACTTTTTGAAAAAAAGAAATTACCTATTGGGATATAAATATTAAAAAAAGAAATTTTTTTCATATTTACTCGGGGAAAAAAATATTAAAAAAATTTTTTTATCTAAAAAGAGTATTTGAATTTAAAGAAAAAAAGAAAAAGATTTTTTTGGAAAATCAGTTGCTTATGATATGGAGTTCGAAATTTCAAAAAAATAAAGAAAAAAATAAAAATAAAAATACTATAATTGGGATTTAATGATAGCATTAAAAAAATAGAGCAGGTATTAGTTTCTTAAATGGACTATTAGAAAAAAATATAAATGATTTCATAACAAAGGAAGAAACAAAAATATTAATTTCAGAAAAAAATATAAAAAAATGAAAGAGAAAAAGAAAATATAGAAATAATTTCTAAAAAAAGACTTTTTGAAAGAACTTGAAATCATTGTTAATGCTTATGAAGATATTTATAACGATAATGAAGTTCAGGAAATGTTTGAAAAACTTTAAAAGAAAAATTTTTTTAGAAGAGAGAGTGTCCAGAATTTTGTGTAAACTCAAAATATAATATATGGTACAGGATGGTATTTTTATCATCCTATTTTTTTACAC